>ODAK010000314.1_pt1 | contig 55861 bp, 51 predicted proteins | sample 1539591 | NCBI WGS metagenome assembly ODAK01 (sample SAMEA3539303, study PRJEB22396) | soil metagenome | biome: tundra; feature: field; material: soil | place: USA | collected 2010-05 | depth 0.15 m
CGCCGTCCCAGATGATGATCGTGAGCGCGGCGCCGGCCTGGATGGCCAGCTGCTTCGGGTGCCCGTAGAACAAGCCGGCACCCGATATCGAGGGGGTCTTGCCGAGCCCGAGGTACTCGATCATGTTCGGATCCGCGAGCAAGCCGACCAGCAGACCACCGAGCAACCCGGCGATGCCGTGCGTGTACACCACGCCGAGCGCATCGTCGACCTTGTTGAACGGCCACACGTACTTCGGCAGGTAGGCCCAGGCCACCCAGACGACCGCGGAGCAGACCAGGCCGATCACGATGGCGCCGAGGCCGTTCACGTATCCGGCCGCCGGCGTGATGCCGACCAGTCCGCAGATCATGCCGTTCAGGCCGCCCAGGAAGGTCGGCTTCTTCTCCTTGCTGAACGACATGTCCATGATGATCCAGGTCATCATGGCGATGGCCGTGGCGAGGTTGGTGTTGATGACGGCGCCCGCGGCGTCCTGGCTGGCGAAGTACGGGTCACCGCCGTTGAAGCCGTTCCAGCCGAGCCACAAGATCCCGGCTCCGACGGCAACGAAGAGCAGGTTGTTCGGGACGGCCCGCTCGCGGTCACGCTTGAGCCTGGGACCGACCACCGCCGCCGCGACAAAACCGGACACGCCCGCGGCCAGGTGGATCACGTAGCCGCCGGAGAAGTCCAGCGCACCCTTGCCGGCCCAGTAACCGCCGCCCCACAGCAGGAACGCGTTCACCGCGTACGCGAACGTGATCCAGAGCGGCACGAAGATCATCCAGGCCTTGAAGCTGATCCGGCCGAGCACACTGCCGATGAACAAGATCGGCGTGATGGCCGCGAACACGAACTGGAAGTAAACCAGCGAGGATTCGGGGAACCTGAACTTCGGCATCAGGCCATTAAGCAGCGGGATATTCGCCTGGCCCTGCTCGGCCGCAGCACCGAGCACGGTGCGCGGATCACCGACGAACGTGCTGATTAGCGGGGTGCCAAAGCTCATCTTGAAGGCCCAAAGGACCCAGGTGATCAGCACCAGGCAGAACGTGGCGAACACCATGATCACGGTGTTCATGGCCCACTTCCTCTGCACCAGGCCGCCGTACAGCACAGCCAGGGCCGGGATGCACATCAGCCCGACCAGCGTTGCCGCTGTCATCTGCCAGGAGTTATCCCCGGCACTAAGCCAGCTGGGATATGGATTCACTACGCCTCCATGGGGCAATTGGGCCTTCAGGGGTCCAACTTCTGCTGGCTATACCCCGGCCGCTCAGTATTCCTGCAAGGCATGTGTCCCATACGCGAGTTTCAGGCGTATTTCTCGGTTGTTACGCGAACGGTAACGAGTGGACATGAGGTTACTTTGAGATGTCGCAGCTGGCGGGGTGGTCGGCGGCTTCGAGCCGGTCGCGGCCGCGGAAGCCCTGCGGACAGGGCCATCCGGCTCATGTCACGTCCCTGAAACAGTCACGATACCTGCTCAGCGATAAATCGGCGCATAGCCGCACTCATGCGCCATACGAAGCCAGTCAGCGCTTACCGCCGAGATCGGACGCGGGCGTATACAGTCTGATCAGGCTTTCACCTGGGTAGCGGGTAGGCGGTGATGGGTCACGGACGAACAGCCGGACACCGTGTCGTTCGGGCCACGGCGAAACCGCGGCGGCGCGGGCGGCGGAGGGTGGAGCTGGGGCGGCTGGGTCGCGATCTTGGTGGTCGCCGTCCTGCTGGGCGGCCTGGGCACGGCCCTGGGGCTGCTTGCGGCGCACCAAGACGACACGATCCATGACCTGCGCGCGGCCCTGCAGAACGCCCGGCATCCGGCGCCGGGCGCGGCGGGAACGGGGACCCAGGCGGCGTTGCCTGTCGAGTCAGGCAGCGCCCTGTTCACCGTGCCTGACGTGACCGGCGGCTCCCTTTCCGTGGTCGCGGCGGCCGTCCGGCCCAGGCCAGGCTCAGCCGCGCTTACCTGGCTTTACATCTACGACCGGCACGCCGAACCCGGAGCGCGCTACGGCCTGCTCGAAGGCACCTGCGGAGGCCAGTACGTCACCGCGTCCGACCTGGCGGACGGCACCGCGAACCGGGCCGGTGACCTCACGATCGTCGCGCCCAACCTCACCATCAGCGCCCGGGCCGCCGACGTCTGGGTGCTGGTGTACCGATGGCAAGACGGCGTGACCCTCGGCGGTATCCAGGGTCCGCTGATCGGCAACGGCGCCAGGACCTTCCGGTCCGCGCCGCCCTGCTAGCTGAGCTCGACGCGGCCGGCCAGCGGGAGGGATGCCGATGAAGGGCCGGCCGAGAGCACGAACGTGCCGGGCTCAAGCGTCCAGCCCTGGTCGGACCAGTGCTGGAAAACGCGCTCAGGGACGCTGATCTCGGCGCTGACCGTCTCGCCGGGGTCTGCGTCGACGGCGGCGAAGCCGGCCAGCCACTTGACCGGGCGTTCTACCGCTGAGTCCGGGCGGGACGCGTACACCTGGACCACCTCACGGCCGCGCCGCGCCCCGGTGTTGCGCACCTGCACGCCGACCGCGACCTCCGGCTCGCCACGGGCCCCTGAGGCGCCCACCATGATGGCGTCGTAGGACCAGGTGGTGTAGCCGGCGCCGTGGCCGAACGGGTACAGCGGCTCCCGGCCGTCACGGTCATAGCCGCGGTAGCCGATGAACAGTCCCTCGGTATATGCCAGCACGCCGTCGGCCGGCTGGGTGGACAGCACGCCGACCTCACTGGCGGGCCACGTGGTGGGCAGCCGGCCGCCTGGTTCGGTGTCCCCGAGCAGCACGTCAGCCAGGGCGTGCCCGAACTCCTGGCCGCCGAACCAGGTCAGCAGCACCGCAGCCACGTCATCGGCCCAGGGCAGCAGGACCGGCGCGCCGGAGTTCACCACGACCACGGTCCGCGGGTTAGCCGCGGCCACCTGGCGGACCAGGTCTTCCTGACGTCCGGGCAGCGTGAGCGACGTCCGGTCGAAGCCTTCGCTCTCCACCTCCGCCGTGGTGCCGACCACGACCACGGCCACGTCGCTGGCCGCCGCCAGCGACACCGCAGCGGCGATCTCCGCGTCGTCAGTGCCGTGCGGTACCTCCAGGCTGAGCTCAAGGAAGGTACCCAGGTCCACCCTCGGCGAGGAATGCACATCGTGCTCAAGCAGCACCGAGACCGACTGGCCCGCGGCCAGCTCGAGCGGGGCCAGCTGCTGCGGCGGCGTCCTCAGGGCCTCGACCACGTCCGCATCCTCGGGCAGCGTCAGCGTGGCGTCGAAGGCCTCCGTGCCGTCCACGAGCAAGCGGAAACGCCCGAGCCCGGAGACGCCGAGCTGATAGGTGCCGGCCACGGTGGCGCGGATCACGCAGCTGATCTCCAGCCGGCCGACCGCCTCCGCAGGGCCGATCGCCCCGAACCCGCTCATCCACCGGAACGCGGCGCCGTCGCGCTGCCCGGATCCGATCAGCTCGCCAGCGGGAGCGAAGAACCGGACCTCGGTGCCCGGGCCGGAGCCATCCGGTCGCAGCAGCCAGGGCGCCCGGGCCGCCGAGGTGCGCAGGTGCGCGAGCACGCCCGGCGCGTGCGCCACGTCGAGGCCGGCGGCACGCAGGCCGTCCAGCGGCGAGATCGTATAGGGCGGGAAGACAGTGGCGCTGCCGCCGCCGAGGGTCCTGGCGACCTCGGCGTTCGGCCCGATGACGGCGACCCGGCCTAGCCCGGAGCGGTCCAGCGGCAGCAGGCCACGGTTGCCGGCCAGCACGAACGAAGCCGCCGCGGTGGCCCGCAGGTCCCTCGCGATCTCCGCCGGACCGTACGCGGCCCCGTACCCGGCCGGAGTACCCGCGGGGCGCGCGGCGGGGTCCGGGTGGGTCGTGGGGTGTTGGAGGGACGTGGGGTTCGGCAGGGTCGGAGGGTGTCCGGCTGGCGCGGAGCCCGCGGGGGCATCGGTCAGACCGCCGACCCGGGCGGCTAGGCGGAGAATCCGCAGCACCTTGTCGTCGAGGGTGGCCTCGTCGACGAGGCCGTCCGCCACGGCCACGACCAGGGCGTCGCCCCACGGGCCGAACTGGCTGGCCGGTCCCGGCATGGCCAGGTCCAGAGCCGCCTTGGCGGCGGCCACGGTGGAGCGGGTGGCCGTCCAGTCCGACATCACCAGACCGTCAAAGTCCCATTCGTCGTGCAGGATGTCGCGCAGCAGCGGGCTCTCGGTCATGGTGAACCCGTTGACCTCGTTGTAGGAGGCCATCACGGCCCACACGCCCGCCTCGCGCACGATGGCTTCGAACGGCGCCAGGTAAAGCTCGCGCAGCGTCCGCTCGTCGACCTGGACGTCGACCGTCATCCGCTCGGTCTCGGAGTCGTTGCCGACAAAGTGCTTGACGCATCCCCCGACGCCGGCCCGCTGAAGCCCCCGCACATAAGCGACCCCGATCCGCGCGGTGAGCAGCGGATCCTCGGAGAAGCACTCGAAGTGCCTGCCGCCGTACGGGCTGCGGTGCAGGTTCACGGTGGGGGCGAGCAGCACGTCGACGCCCTTGCGCCTGGCCTCGTGGGCCAGCAGCCTGCCGATGCCCTCGACCCGCTCACAGTCCCAGGTCGCGGCCAGCGCCGTCGGCGACGGCACGTTCGCTGAGGTGTCGCGCTCATCCCAGGTCTCGCCGCGCACTCCGGCCGGGCCGTCCGAGAGCACTACCCGGCGCAACCCGGCCTCGGGCTCGGGATAGAGCGCCCAGAAATCCGCCCCGGTCAGCAGCCGGATCTTCTGCTCCACCGAGAGACGGCCGACCCGGCTCCTTAGCTCGGCCTCGTCGATCGCGGCGGCGGTGGCCACGGCGACGTCGCCGGTCACCGGGCCGGTCACCGTGCGGGCAGGTTGACGAGGGACGCCAGCGCGGCGCGGTGCGCGTACGCCGTGCCGAAGGCGATCGAGTCCGCCTTCGCGCGTTTGAGGTACAGGTGCGCGGGGTGTTCCCAGGTGAAGCCGATACCACCGTGCAGCTGCACGCATTCCTGCGCGGCCTGCACCGCGACCTCCGAGCAGTAGGCCTGGGCCAGCGCCACCGCAACCTTGGCGTCGGGGTCAGCGGTGGCCAGGCAAGCCGCCGCGTACCTGGCTGCCGCGCGAGCCTGCGTGACCGCCACCCACAGGTCGGCCAGCCGGTGCTTGAGCGCCTGGAAAGAGCCGACGGGCCGGGCGAACTGGCGGCGTTCTGAGACGTAGGCGACCGTCATGTCCAGGCAGCGCTGGGCCAGCCCGACCTGCTCCGAGGCCAGCACGCCCGCGCCGGCGGCCAGCGCCGCCTCCAGCGCCCTCGAGGCGACCGGCCCGGACGCGATCAGCGTGCCCGGCGTGTCGTCGAACGACAGGTCGCAGAGCTGCCTGGTCATGTCCAGTGACACCACGGGTCGTTTGGCTACCCCGGGAGCGGCCATGTCGACCAGGTAGAGCCCGTGCGGCACGCCGTCGGCCGGCACGAGCAGCACCCCGGCCGGCAGGGCGTCGGCGACCCCGGTGACCATGCCGCGCAGCCGGGCTATCCCGTCCGCCGCGTCCCCCGGCCGGGTTCCTGACAGCCGGACCGAGGTCGGGTAGGCAGCGCCCGGCGCGGTCGCGAACGGGACCGCCAGCGCCGCCGTCGCGTCGCCTTCCGCCAGCCGGCCAAGCAGGTCCGACACGGCCCGCGCCGAAGCGGACGTCTCGCCGGCCCCGGCCGTCACGCTCAGCAGGGCGGCGGTGGCGACGACGGCACTGCCCAGGAACGGCACCGGGGCGACGAAGGCAGCCAGCGCCTCCGCGGCGGCCGCCGCCTCCCGGTAGGAGGCACCGGCCCCGCCGTGACCTTCCGGTATCAGCAGACCCGCGCACCCTAGGTCCGCGGCCACGCTCTGCCACAAACCGTCGTCGTAGGTCTGGCCGGACTCGGTGCGGGCCAGCGCCTTGTCCAGGCCACCCCGGTCGGCAAGCAGCGAGCTCAGGCTGTCAGCCAAGGCCCGTTCGGCATCAGAAGAAAGGAGGTCAGGCAGAGCCTCGCTCATCGGGGTAGATCCTTCCAGGGCACGTCCTTGTCCACCCGGGGCTCGCTGGGCAGGCCGAGCACGCGCTCGGCGATGATGTTGCGCAGGATCTCTGAGGTGCCGCCCTCGATCGAGTTGCCGCGGGCGCGCAGGTAGCGGTAGCCGGGGGTGCGGCTGTAGAAGTTGGCGTGCTCCGGCCGGCGCATGGTCCAGTCGTCGTAGCGCAGGCCGTCGCTGCCGGCGAGCTCCATGTCAAAGCCGGATATTTCCTGATTAAGCCGGGCGAAGACCAGCTTGCTGGCGGAACCTTCCGGTCCGGGCTTGCCCACGGCGAGCTGCTGGCGCAGCCGCTCGGACGCCAGCCGGGCCACCTCGGCCTCGGTCCACAGCCGCAGCAGCCGGTCGTGCAGGCCCGGCGTGCGCAGCTCGGGACGCGAGCGCCAGGTCCGGACCGTCGGCTCGATCATGCCGCTCTCCCGCGGCACGGCCCGCGAGCCGCCGATGTTGACCCGTTCGCTCATCAGCGTGGCGTTGGCCACCTTCCAGCCCTCGCCAACCTGGCCGATCCGGTCCGCGTCCGGGATCCGCACGTCGGTCAGGAACACCTCGTTGAACTCGGCCTCGCCGGTGAGCTGGCGCAGCGGCCTGACGTCGACGCCCGGCGCGGTCATGTCCACCGAGAAGTAGGTCAGGCCCTGGTGCTTGGGCACGTCGGGGTCGGTCCGGGCGACCAGCAGCGCGCGCCTGGCCAGGTGTGCCTGTGAGGTCCACACCTTCTGCCCGGAGACGATCCAGTCCCCAGCCGCCTCGCCATTCCCCTTCTCCTGGACCGCGCGGGTGGCCAGGGCGGCCAGGTCGCTGCCCGCGCCGGGCTCGCTGAACAGCTGGCACCAGACTTCCTCGGCGGTCCAGAGCTTGCGCAGCCAGCGTTTCTGCTGCTCATCGCGGCCGTAGGCGAGGATGGTAGGCGCCGCCATGCCCAGGCCGATGCCGTTGCGCTCCGGGTCGTTGGCCGGGGCGCCGACCGCGGCAAACTCGGCGTCGACGACGGCCTGCAGCGTGCGCGATACGCCGAGCCCGCCGAGTCCCTCCGGGTAGTGCACCCAGGCCAGGCCCGCGTCGAACCGGGCGTTAAGGAAGTCCTGCTTCGGTATCTCCTGTGGATCGTACTCCGCGAGGAACACACGCACTCGCTCGCGGAGCATTTCCGGTGTAATCAGCACGGTGTCATTTCTAGCACGGCGCCGCCATCAGCACAGGGGGCCGCCTGCCACATAGAGAACCTGGCCAGAGACGAAGCCCGCGTCCTCGCCGACCAGGAAGGAGATAGCGGCCGCCACGTCGGCCGGCTGGCCGACCCGGTTTACGGGTATCTGCTTCTTGTAGGTCTCCACGAGATCCTCGAACGACATCTTCAGGCTGGCGGCCATGTTGGTGGTCATGTCGGTGGCGATGAAGTGCGGCGCGACCGCATTCGCGGTGATCCCGAACTTGCCCAGTTCCTTGGCGAGCGTCTTGGTGAAGCCCTCAATGCCTGCCTTGGTGGCGGAGTAGTTGGCCTGGCCGCGGTTACCGAGCCCCGACGACGACGAGATGTTGACAATCCGCCCCCATTTCTGCTCGCTCATGTACTTCTGGACCGCCCTGGTCATCAGGAACGGGCCGCGCAGGTTAACGGCGATCACCGAGTCCCATTGCTCGTCTGTCATCTTGAACAGCATGGCGTCGCGGGTTATCCCGGCGTTGTTGACCAGCACCGTCGGCGCGCCGAGCTCGGCGGCTATCCGCTCGACCGCGGCGTGCACCTGATCGGTCTTGCTGACATCGGCGCCTACCGCGAGCGCCTTCCCTCCGGCGTTCTCGATCTCCTTCACCGTGGCCGCGCAGTCGGCCTCGTTCAGGTCGAGGACGGCCACGGCCATTCCGTCGGCGGCCAGCCTGACGGCCGTCCCGGCGCCGATGCCGCGGGCTGCCCCGGTCACTATCGCGATTCTCTCTGACATCGGATGTCTCCTTTTTTGATCTGAACGGGCCGTGGTGCTAGGGCTGGGTAAGCCTTCCTCAGTCCGCGGCTTGTGTGTGTCTACCCCTTTTCGTAGGCGCGCGGCTTTTCGCTGGCTAGTGGCTTTGGTCCTTCCTCAGCTCCCTTGCCTTCCTCAGGTGGTGGCTTTCCTCAGCTCGCGGCGGGCCATGGACCTCTTGTGCACCTCGTCCGGGCCGTCGGCGAACCTGAGCGAGCGGGCGCTGGCCCAGAGCTGGGCCAGCGGGAAGTCCTGGCTGACCCCGCCGCCGCCGTGCGCCTGGATCGCCTTGTCGAGCACCCATTCGGCCATCGCCGGGGTGACGATCTTGATCGCCTGGATCTCGGTGTGCGCTCCCTTGTTGCCCACGGTGTCCATCAGCCACGCCGTCTTGAGCACGAGCAGCCGCGCCTGCTCGATCCTGACCCTGGATTCGGCGATCCAGTCCTGGATGACGCCCTGCTCGGCCAGCGGCTTGCCGAAGGCCGTGCGGCTGGCGGCTCGCCGGCACATGAGCTCGAGCCCGCGCTCCGCGGCACCGATCAGCCGCATGCAGTGGTGGATACGGCCGGGGCCGAGCCGGGCCTGAGCGATGGCGAACCCGTCGCCCTCTCCCGCGATCAGGTTTTCCCTGGGGACCGTAACGTGGTCGAAAATCACCTCGGCGTGCCCGCCGTGCGGCCCGTCGGTGTAGCCGAAGACCGTCGTCCCGCGCTTGACCGTGACCCCGGGCGTATCGCGGGGCACCAGGATCATGGCGTGCCGGGCGTGGCCCCCGGCGGTCGGCTCGCTGGTCAACCCCATCACGATGAAGATCTGGCAGTCCGGGTTCATCGCGCCGCTCGACCACCACTTTCGGCCGTTGATCACGTACCCGTCGCCGTCGCGGGTGATCGTGGTGGCGATGTTGGTCGCGTCGCTGGAGGCCACGTCGGGCTCGGTCATGCAGAAGGCCGACCTGATCGTTCCTTCGAGTAGCGGGCGGAGCCAGCGGTCCTGCTGGTCCGGCGACCCGAACTCGGCGAGCACTTCCATGTTGCCGGTATCGGGCGCGGCACAGTTCAGCGCCTCAGGCGCCAGCGCGGGGCTCCAGCCGGTGATCTCGGCCAGCGGCGCGTACTGCAGGTTCGTCAGCGGCGGGTCCGGCAGGCTACCCGGGCTGAGCCTGGTGACCGCCTGGGCCGACTTACCGGTCAGGAAGAGGTTCCATAGCCCGCGGCTGCGCGCCTCGGCCTTGAGTTCCCCGGTGACCGGGACCCGCCCCCACGGGTGACCCCGCTGGACGGCGGCCTCGACCTGTTCGGAGAACACCGCCTCGGCGGGGAAGACCCGCTCATCCATGAAGGCGAGTAGCCGCTTGCGCAAGTCGAGCGTCTTGGCGTCATAACCAAAGTCCATGGAGCAGAACCTCCCATTGGGGTACGTCCACAGGATCGCCCATCAGCCTATCTACTCACCAGTACGTTGTCCGCTATGGCTCCCATGGATCTTGCCGCTTCGCCCGCATGATCGTGGATACAAAGCGTGGTCAGACGACGCTTTCTATCCACGATCACCCCGGTGGGCTCAGGCGGAAGACGTAGACGCCGCCGGACTGGAAGATCTGGGTGTACTCGTGGTGCGGATAGAGCTGGGCGATGAAGGCGGGGACGCTGGTGATCGCCGGGCTGTAGTCGCTGTTGCGGCCGTCGAACACGATGTACTGGGTCATGGGGTTGCCGGCATTGCCGATCCAGAAGGTGTCGGTACGGGCGGCCAGCGGCGCTAGGAGATCCAGCGTGGTCTGCACGGTCGCGCCATCGGGCACGGCGGCCATGGCCGCCTCGGCCGAGGCGACGTGCGGGCTGATGCGGTAAGTCTGTGCGTTCCATAGGTTGCTGACCGGGAAATGAAAGCTCAGCGCGACCGCGATCGCGAGCATCATGGCCACGCCATAGTGCCTCGCCCCGGCCAGCAGCGCGCGCCGCGGGCCCCGGCGTCCGCTCCCCCAGCTCACGAAGCCTGGCCGGTCGTCGGTTTCCATGGCGGCCCGGATCCTGGCCAGCGCGTCCACGGCCGCGACGAACAGGATGGGCATCACGGTCGCGTTATAGTGCCACAGCGTTCCCCAGAAGCTGCTGTCCGTCGACAGGAAACGCAGCAGCAGGCTCGGCACGGCAATCAGCGCCAGCGGCGACCTCAGCGCGATGAACGCGGTCGGCAAGAGCAGCAGCACGATCGTCTGCAGCTTGTCGGGCCACGCGGCCACGAGCTGCTTGACCAGACCGATCACGGTCAGGTGCCCACCGGGCGCGAGGACTCCGCCGTCGCTCCAGTAGTCGTAGTGATGGGCCAGGTTGACGTGCGGGATGATCACGCCGATGGCCAGGAACGACCAGGCAAAACCCCAGGCCAGCAGCAACAGGCCCGCCTCCATGCGGCGCCGGTCATCCGCGTTCGACCGCAGCCCTGCGATGATCATGTAAAGACCGATCGCGGCCACGGTAAAGCCCTGATCCTCCTTGACGAAGACCAGCGGAAGGGCCCACCAGACCGCGGCCTTAAGATGGCCCCGGGCCAGCGCGGACAGCGCGAAGGCCAGCAGCGGAACCGCGAACGCGATCTCGTGGAAGTCGAACGCGATCAGCTGCTGCAGGCCCCAGGAGAGCCCGTAGGCGATCGCGATCGCCCGACCGGGGCCGACACCGAGCTTCTCGCGCGCGAGCTGGCTGACCGGGAAGACAGACAACGCAGTCAGCAGGGCCTGCGCGACGAGCAACGTCGCCGCTGACGGGAAGATGCGGAAGAACGGCGCCATGACCGCCACGATCGGCTGGAAATGGTCGCCGAGCAGGTTGAAGCCCGCTCCCCTGATGTCCACGACCGGCGGCTCGAGGTGGGCGTACTGCTTCACGTACTCGGTGTAGATGCCCAGATCCCACGAGGCCGGGCTGAGCTGCAACAGCCGGAACAGCGAGAGCGCGCCGTAGGCGCAGAAAACGGCGAGCGCGATCGCCCAGGTGACCGGATCCCGGTAGACACCAGCAAACGCGCCCTTAAGCCGGGCCGTCGCGAGCAGCGGCCGCGAAGCAGCTAGTGCCTCGGTCCCCCGCAAGACCGGTTCGGCACCAGACTGGCTCGGTCGCTCCTCCAGCATTTGCGCGCAGCCTACCCTGGTCAGGGGCCGGGTATCGCGGGTCAGACGAGCAGGAGCCTGCCGATCCGCCGGCCAGAAGCGTACAGGCCGGCCAGCCCGAGCACGGCCAGGTAGGCCGCCCGCCAGAGCAAGCCCGGGCCGACGACCCCCAGGCTCAGGTCACGCAGCAGCACGACGCCCTGGTAGAGCGGCGTGCACTCGACGATCACCTGGATCGCCCGCGGGTAGACGCTGAGCGGATAGAACGTCGCGGAAAACAGGAAAAGCGGCATGCTCGCCAAGATCACGTAGTCGAAGTCCTGCCAGCTCTTCATGTACGTGGTACCGGTCATGCCGACGGCGGCGAACGCGAAGCCGATCAGCACCGCCACCGGGACGGTCATCAGGATCCACCAGGAGTGCACCAGCCCCAGCGCCAGCATGACCAGCGTGAACGCCACGGCGTAGATGGTGCCGCGGATCAGCGCCCAGCCGATCTCACCCAGCGCGACCTGGGTCGGGCGCATCGGGGTGGCGAGGATGGCATCGTAGAGCTTGGCGTACTTCAGCCGGAAGAAGATGTTGAAGGTCGCGTCGTACATCGCGCCGTTCATCGAGGACACCGCGAGCAGGCCGGGCGCCACGAATTCCCGGTACGGGATCAGCTGCCCGCCGGGACCTGGCACCTTGCCGACCAGCACGCCCAGGCCCAGGCCCACGGACAGCAGGTAGAACAGGGGCTCGAACACTCCGGAGGCGAACACCAGCCAGGCGTGCCCGTAGGCCCGGGCGTGCCGTTCGATGAGGCGCAAGCTACCCGCTTCGCTCCCGGCCCGCCGCAGCCGGGCCAGGCGGCCGGCCGGCGGCAGCATCCGCAGCGTCGCGCTAGACATAAAGCACCCTTTCAGACATACAGCCGCCTGCGGTAGGTCCGTGCCCCGGCCCATATCCCGAGGGCCGCAAGCGCGGCCAGGTAGGCGACATGACCGAGCGCGCCAAGCAGGTCGGCGTGCACCCCGAAACCGAGGCTGAGCGCGCGGCACAGCGCGACGCCGTGCCACAGCGGCGTGGCGTAGGCCAGCGGGCGCAGCCATCCGGGGAGCTGGGACAGCGGGAAGAACGTGCCGGAGAACAGCATCAGCGGCATCATGCCGAACCTGAGCAAGTAGGCGAACGAGCTCTCCGACGTCACCGTGACCGCCCAGGCCGCGATGGGGGCGGCGAAGGCGAGCCCGGTCAGCACCGCGGCGGGCCAGGCCAGCACCACCCAGGCCGACTTGACCGCGCCGAATGCGCACATGAAGACGGTGACGATGGCGGTGTTCATCGCGATCCGCGCGGTCATGAACATCAGGTGGCCGCGGAAGATATCGGCCGGCCGCAGCGGCGAGGCCTGCGCCCCGATATAGATCCGGTTCCACTTGATCGAGCCGAACACGGGATAGCTGGCCTCGCTCATCGCGGTGTTCATCGCGCCGGAGGCCAGGATGGCCGGGGCCACGAAGGCCAGGTAACTCACCCCGCCCAGGCTCGCCGTCCCGTGCTTGTCCACCAGCGAGCCGAGCCCGAAGCCCATCGCCCCCAGGTAAAACAGCGGGCCGAGCACACTGGACCAGATGCTGGACCGCCAGGTCCGCCGGTACACCGTGAGCCAGCACAAGAACGCCCGGAAAGAGAGGCCTCGGGCCAGCACCTCCTCCATCAGTCCTCCAGCCGCCGCCCGGTCAGCCGGAGGAAGACATCCTCCAGCGTGCCGCGGCGCACCAGCGAGGTGAGCGGCTCGAGCCCGCTGGCCCGGACGGCGGCCAGGGCGGCATCCCCGTCGCTCACGTACAGGAGTATCCGGTCGGCGAGTACCTCGGTCCGTTCGGCGGGAAAATCTTGGAGTTTGTCCGCGGCGGAGTCCTGCAGCTCAGGATCGAAGCGCAGTTCGAGGACCTCGGGTGAGCAATAGCGCTCGATCAGTTCCCGGGGCGAGCCCTCGGCCGCGAACGTGCCGTGGTCCATGACCACCAGCCGGTCGCACAGCTGCTCGGCCTCGTCCATGTAGTGCGTGGTCAGGATCAGCGTGACGCCGCGCTGCTTCAGCCGGAACAGCCGGTCCCACACCACGTGCCTGGCCTGCGGGTCCAGGCCGGTGGTCGGCTCGTCGAGGATGAGGATCTCGGGCTCGTTGATGAGCGAGCGGGCGATCGTCAGGCGCCGCTTCAGGCCGCCGGACAGCGGGTCCACCTTGTCCTTGGCCCGGTCCGCGAGCTGGACGAACTCGAGCAGCGCCGTCGTCCGTTCCCTGATGACACGACGGGGCAGTCCGAAGTACCGGCCGTAGACCAGCAGGTTCTCCCGGACGGTCAGCTCGACGTCGAGGGTGTCGTCCTGCGGCACGACACCGAGCCGGGCCCGGATCGCCGATCCGTCCCGGACCGGGTCGCGGCCGAAGATGGCCAGCTCCCCGCTGGTCGGCGGCGACACGCAGCCGATCATCCGCATGGTCGAGGACTTGCCTGCGCCGTTCGGCCCGAGGAAGCCGAACGCCTCGCCCCGGTACAGGTCGAAGTCGATCCCGTCCACCGCGGTGAAGCTGCCGAACCGCTTGGTCAGGCCGCGCGCGCGTACGAGTACTTCGTCCCCATGGCTTCCGGACATCTGATGCAGGCTACCTGGGGGGTGTGACATTCTTCGAACGGTTTACCTGCCACCGCCGACCCCCGCCAGGGGGACACGGTAATGTCTTGAATATCCGGGATCGACCGACTAAGGACAGACGCGAGTGGATCTCATCCGCGATGGTTACGCCCGATTCAGGGTGCTGATACACGAAGTCGCCAAGTTCGGCGCCGTCGGTGTTCTCGCGTTCGTCGTCACCATCGTCGGCGCTAACGCGCTGCGGTCCGGGGCGGGACTCGACGAGCTCACGTCGGTGACGGTCGCCACCGTCGTCGCCACCGTCTTCGCCTTCGCCGGCAACAAGCTGTGGGCGTTCCGGCACCGCAAGGGCAGCCACCTGCGCCGGGAGTCCCTCCTGTTCTTCGTCTTCAACGGCGTCGGACTGCTCATCCAGCTCACGTTCGTCGCGGTGACGCGGTACGGGCTCGGGCTGAAGGACACGTTCTCCTACAATGTGGCGAACCTGCTGGGCATCGCCGTGGCCACCTTGTTCCGGCTGTACACCTACCGGCGCTGGGTCTTCCTGATGACCGACGGGGAACCGCTGGCGGCCGAGCACCTGCAGCCGGAGGTCTCCGGCGCCTGACGGCCGCTTACCTGGCCGGCGCTTACCTGGCGGCGCTCACTGGCAGCCGCGGACGGCCGGCAAGTCAAGCGACGCGTCGAGCGCGGCGCTTTCCTGCGTTAGCGTCAGGTAACCGACCGCGGCCATCCGGCCGATCACGTGTACCAGCCGCGCTCGCGCCTGCGTCGGGTAGACCAGCGGGTCATCGTAGGTCGGCGCGTTCACCACGCCGGCCAGCATGGCCGCCTGCACCAGGGAGAGCTCGGCGGGCGTCCGGCCGAAGTATCCGCAGCTGGCGGCGCCCAGGCCGTAATAGCCGTGACCGTAGTACGCGACCTCCGCGTACATCTGCAGGATCTGCGCCCGGCTGTAGGTCATGTTGAGCTTGACGGCCAGCGCCATCTGCTCGATCACCTGCGTGAAACCGCTGTGACCCGAGGTATAGAGGTTCTTCGCGAGCTGCTGGTCGATGGTGCTTCCGCCCTGATCGTGCTGGCCGGTGAGCCACGAGGCGGCGGCGCGGGCCATCGCGAACGGATCCACGCCCGGGTCGCTGTTGAAACGGTGATCCTCGGTGGCCACCAGGGCCTCCGCGTAGTACGGCGGGACCTGCGGGCCCGGGTAGGCGATGTGGCGTTGCTCCGCCTGAGCCCGGGCCAGCGCCGTGGCCTGGCCGGCCGAGGGAGTCACCAGGAAGAGCAGACCGCCCGCGACGGCGAGCAGCACGACGATCGCCAGCACGAGTTTCGCGATCCTGAAGGTGACCCTGAACCGCGTACGCGGCCGGCCCGTCGGCTGTCCCCGCCCGTCACCGAAGCCGTCGTCGTAAGAGGCTGAGCGGCGAGCCCCTAGTACTCTCAACGGCCAGCCTTTCCGTCTGCGTGCGGCCTGCGTGGACGACGCGGCACCCGTAGCTACAACGAACACGGCGCTCGCGCCATGCCCGCCACATCGTAGCTTTCCCCCCGGACGGGAATCACGCATCAGTGACGGCGCGGCGGCAGTCCAGAGGCCGCCGACGGCGTGGAAGCCGCCGATCGGAACCCGGCCGCGGGCGGCGCGGTTGGGTCGAGCCAGCTTTCGTTCGGACGGCGCCGCGGTTGCGCTAAGCTATCTGAGCCTGCCGATGTTATGGCGGGTGTGCGCCATCGGAAGCGACGCCGTGGCGCGGCGGGACGTGGCCCAGCTTGGTTAAGGCGCTTGACTGGGGGTCAAGAGATCGGCGGTTCGAATCCGCCCGTCCCGACAAATGGAGAATTGCCGCTCGAGCAAAATGTCAGTGCTCAGCACTATGGTACCGACATGGCTGGAGATTCACCGAGTAAGTGGTCGGATACCGAGCTGACGAGCGCGGTCGCGATGTCTACTTCCTGGCGCGGCCTCATGCGCGCACTCAGCCTGCCAGAGACTTCTCCTCAAATGATCCTGCGGGTCAAGCAAGGCGTTGTCCATCTCGGGCTTGACACGTCACATTTCATAACGCCACGCACGTGGTCAGACGGTCACCTCAAGCGAGCCATCGAAGACGCGCAATCGGCGAATGAACTGCTTCATTCCCTGGGATTGCAGCCAGGCTCGGACGAAGCGTGGACGCGAGTCAAGGCGAATGCTATCCGGCTGGGGCTGGACCTGAGCCGACTGGAGAGTACCCGTGATATCAGCGCGCCGGCCGCCCGGAGGCCAGACCTTAGAAACCTGCGCCAAGCTGCAACGTCGCTGGCTGCATGCTGGTTCTCGCTATGCGGGTTCAACACGGCCATCCCGGTCGAGCCAGCCGTCTATGACCTGCTGGTATCGAGGCCTGATGGAATCAAGCGTGTTCAAGTCAAAACGACTACACATAAAAGCAAGAACGGCTGGATGATCCAGGTCGGCAGGCGACCCTATTCCGCCAGAAACAACGCACGCCTCGTCCCGTACGATCCGGATTTGATCGACTTGTTTTTTATTGTGGACGGGGACCTGTCGGTATACTTGATCCCCAGTCAGGTCATCGCCGGACGGGTGATGATTCTGTTGCGGACCTATCCTCAGTACATCGTGGGCAATGCCGCCGGGCTCATGGCATCGCGGCCCGGTACCGCATGAGAAGGGTTGATCGCGCTCTGCCGTCATCGGCCTCCCCTCCTGACGATCAGAGACGTCCTCACTGGCCACCTGAATTCGCGGCCCCTGGGATGCGGTGCCGACAGCTCCTGGTGTTGACTATGCGGTATGCCTGTTCAAGGAGAATACGAGCCGAGCGCCCAGGACTGGGTGCGTGAGCAAGTCGAGCTCTATGAGAGCTCGGGCGGGACCAAGGGTACGACGCTGACCGACACCGGCATTCCGGTGGTGGTCGTCACCAACCTCGGGGCCAGCAGCGGCAAGGTCCGCAAGACCCCGGTGATGCGGGTGGAACACGATGGCAAGTACGCCATGGTGGCGTCGAAGGGCGGCGCCCCAGAGCATCCGCTGTGGTACCACAACATCCGCGCGAACCCGCGGGTGGAACTCCAGGATGGCCCGGACAAGCGGGACATGATCGCCCGCGAGGTCAGCGGCCCGGAGCGCACCGAGTGGTGGGACCGGGCGGTCGCGGTGTACCCGAGCTACGCGGACTACCAGCAGAAGACCACGCGGGAGATCCCGGTGTTCGTGCTGGAGCCCGTCGCGAGCTGACGGCGGGCAGGGGCAGGCGCCGGAAAGGTGACGCCGCCCCGCGGGCGATCCGGCCCGCGGGGCGGTTTCCTGTCACGATGCGGCAGGAGGCCTGCCTGGACTTAGCCGTTTATCGTGCCGACGCCCGGCAGTATGGGCTCGACGCTCATGTAGACGGGCCCGGCGTGCGAGCACACTTCCAGGTCGAACGCGGCGATCGTGGCGTAATGCTGGTTCGGCGGGTAGACGCGCAGCACGACGGCCGTGTTCACCGGATCGCACCCGGGTGCTGTGCTCACCTCAACGTCGCCGTACTGCAGTATCGTGTGGGCGGTCGCGCCCGGAGCGACCACGACGGTGTGCGCGGCCACCCTGGTGGCCCAGCCCGCGGGGCTGCCGAGCTGATGCCCGTTCCGGGCGATCGCGGAGACGCCGGGGAAGCCGTGCAGGGAGCAGGCGTGCTGGCTCACGTTGGTGAAGTTCAGCGGGTAGTAGATGGTTCCGGCGGCACCGTTCGACTGGGCGAGCCCGATCCAGACGCCGAGCTGGCTCGCCCGGCAGGCGGGAACGGCGGCCGATGAGACGCGCGCGGTGTCTGACGCGAGCGCAGCGCCCGACGCGGCGCCTGACGAGCTTGTCGCGAAGGCGGCGGTGGTGATGACGAGCCCGGCGACCGAGGCGACGGCGATGGTCGCGATCACCCGGCGGGCGGTATGCGGGAGGGTGGAGAGGTACTTCATGGTGCGCCGTCCTAAGACACGGGATCCGCGGTGTGCGGCGTCCCTCTGGCCTTAAGACGGGAATGACCGGTCCGGGGTTGGACCATAGGGACCGCGATTTCCTCGCGGGATCCGGCATCGGCTTTTTCCCGAACGGCCGGTGGTGCGGTGACCAGGCATGAGCGTGCCGCCCGGGAGGCACCTGGCGGTTCCTTCGAGCCCATTCGGGCAAACTAGTGCGATGACAGCACGGGCAGAACTCACGCGCAGAGCACAGCAGCACGGCGTGGCGGTCTCCTACCAGGACTGGCGGGGGCGACTGGTCGAGGTCCCCGGCGAGACGCTGGCGGCGGTGCTCAGCGCTCTCGAAGGCGGCAGCGCTCTCGAAGGCGGCAGCGCCTTCACAGATAGCCGGGGACCCGGAGAGGGCCGCAGGCCGGGGGACGACGCCGTGGCGCCGTATCCCGCCCGCAGGTCGTGGGGCTTCACTGTGCAGCTCTACTCGGTGCGTTCCCGCTCTTCCTGGGGCCACGGTGACCTGCACGACCTCGCCGAACTTGCCGTCTGGAGCGGGCGTGCGCTTGGCGCGGACTTCATCTTGGTCAACCCGCTGCACGCCGCCGAGCCGCTGCCACCGGTCAGCCCCTCCCCCTACCTGCCGATGACCCGGCGCCAGGTGAGCCCGCTGTACCTGCGTATCGAGGACATACCCGAATACGCCAGGCTGAGCGCGGGCGACCGCATGCGGGTCGAGGCACTGGCCGCGCCGTTGCGCGCCGCGAGCACGACGGCGGCCCTCATCGACAGGGATGCGGTCTGGACCGCCAAGCGGACGGCACTTGAGATGATCCGCACGGTACCACTGAGCGCCAGCCGCCAGGCGGAGTTCGACGCCTTCGGCGGACGAGACCGCAGGGCTGCGCAGGACTGGGCCACGTGGTGCGCGATCGCCGAGGTACACGGCCCGGACTGGCGGTCATGGCCGTCCGCGCTCGCCGATCCCGGGTCGGCGGAGGTGGCGGAGTTCAGCCGGACGCGCGCGGACCGGGTCGAGTTCCATGCCTGGGTGCAGTGGCTGGTGGCGGAGCAGGCGGCCGCGGCGCAGCGAGCGGCCAGCCAGGCCGGCATGGGCATCGGCGTTATCGCGGACCTCGCGGTCGGCGCGCATCCGGGCGGGGCCGACGCCTGGGCCCGCCAGGACGTGATCGTGCCCGGGATCAGTGTGGGCGCCCCGCCGGACGAATTCAACCAGCGGGGACAGGACTGGACGCTGCCGCCCTGGCATCCGGGACGCCTCGCGGCCCTTGCGGGCAGGCCGCTGGGCGAACTGGTCGCGGCCACGACGCGGAACGCCGGCGGCATGCGGGTGGACCACGTCATGGGGCTGGCCCGCCTCTGGTGGATACCGGCCGGGATGCCGCCCGACCAGGGCACGTACGTGCGGTACGACCACGAGCTGCTCGGCGGCGTGGTCGCGGCCGAGGTGTCGCGGGCGGACGCACTGGCGATCGGCGAGGATCTCGGCACGGTAGAGCCGTGGCTGCGTAAGTTCCTGGCCGCGCGCCGAGTGCTCGGCACGTCCATGCTGTGGTTCGAGCGGCGGGCGGACGGCACGCCACGCAGGCCGGGCGGATGGCGGCGCGGCTGCCTGGCCACGGTCGGCACCCACGACATGCCTCCGGCCGCGGCCTTCCTCACCGGAGATCAGGTCACCATCCGGGCCGAGCTCGGCCAGCTCACCCAGCCGGAGGCGACCGAGCGCGCCGCCGCGCGGGCCGACGCGGACAGGTGGGTCACGATGCTCGCGCGCGAAGGCCTGCTGCCCGGTGCGGCCCGCGCCCTCCGCCCGTCGCCCGAGGAGTTCACGGTCGCCCTGTACGGCTACCTGACCCGGACCCCGGCGCTGCTGATCGGCGTCTCGCTGGCCGACGCCGCCGGCGAACGACGGCCGCAGAACATGCCGGGCACGACGGACGAGTACCCCAACTGGCGGATCCCGCTGACCGACAGCGAGGGGGAACCGGTCTTGCTCGAGGACCTGCCCGCGCACCCGGGCGTCCGGGCCGTCGCGGACGCGGTGTCCGGCGGCCTGCGCCGCTAAGGGCATCCTGGCGCCCCTGGGCCGGAAATGCCGCTGGGGTGCCCGCATTATGGCGGGCACCCCAGCGTCTAACTGAGCTGAGCTTTTCCTAGGGCCAGCGGTTACAGCCGATCCGCGCAGCGGGTGCTGAACTCGGGGTTGGGCTGCACGGCGCTGATGTTCGTGCCGCCGTACCAGCTCAGGTCAGGATTGCCGTACTGGGCATCCGCGCCGAAGTTCTGCGTGGCGGGTAGCTGACCGCCGAACTTCCACACGCACGATCCCGCCGGCAAGGACTTCGACTTGCCGAGCGACCAGTACGGGTAGAAGGCCGAGCCGATCGGCTTGACCTGGCAGCCCGCGCCGGTGGCCACGTTGCACAGGAACGACGATCCGCTCACGTCGGTCTCGAACTGGATCTTCGGATACGCCTTCCCGTTGGTGAACGGCCCGACGTACTGGAATGACGTCGGATGGTTCGGGCTGCTTCCGTGCGGCCAGGCGGACGCCTGGTACGACAGGCCGTCGAAGTCCAGGTCTCCGTTCTGGAACCGGTCGGTGAAGCACTGATTAGCATCCGAGGACTCGGTGGTCGACACCCCGTTGATCAGCACGGTCCGGTTGCCCTGCTGGAAGCAGTAGCCGTCGGCGTACTCGCACAGCGTGCCGCTGGCCGCGTTAGTAGTCGGACAGGCCTGCGGGCCACTGGGCCCTTGCGTTTCCGCGTTCTGGCAGGTGGCCCCGGTACACGGGCCCTCACCGGTATTGGCCGCGCCTTCCGACCCGCCCACGCAGGTGTCATAGACGGCGGTGTCGGTGAAGGACTGGCCGTTAGCGAAGCTCTCGGTGAACGGGTCCTGGTTCTTCAGCGAGCTGCAGACCTCGGAGTGACCGATCTCCTGCTCCATCAGAACGCCGCCCTGAAGCGCCGCCCACGGAACCCGGTTGTTGACCGCCGCGGTGTTGTACTCCGCGTGGAAGGTGTGCGGCGTGCCGGCGCAGTTGCTGAGCGAGGTGTTCATGAAGCCGTTGGCCGCGCTGGCCGTCACCCATCCGGTCTGATGGGTGGTCAAATCTCGAATCGTGGTCGTGAACCCCTTCGCCGGGTCGCTGATCGAGACCTCCAGCGTGTCACCCCCGTTGATCATGAGGGTGTTGCCGTTCGGCAGGAAGGTGCTCACGTCCGCGAGCTGCGGGCCCGGCGGGCCGGTGGGGACGCCGTTGGTCTGCAGGAACGAGAAGTTGACCGGCTCCTCGCAGGCGGTGTTGATGTTGGCGAAGTTGAAGTTGGACTCCAGGCTGTCGATGGTGAGCGCCGCGCACCACTTGGTCGCGCTGCAGCTCTCGCTGTCGACGAACGGGGTGTAGCCCGGCGGGTACAGCTGCAGCTCCATGAACGCGGAGCCGGCGGCGTTCGCGACGTTCAGGCCGACGTTGGTGTCGCTGTCCGGAGTACACGGATTCTGCGGATAGGAATTCGGGTCGCACATCGGCAGCCCGAACCACGGGGCGACGGACAGCTGCCCGTAGTTGGTCACGCTGCCAGACGCGGTCGGGCTCTGCCGCGGGTCCACGGGAAGCTTGGTCAGGTAGGTCATCGTGTTACCCGAGCCGGCCGCGCTGGAGATGAACTTGACGCTGGGCTCGTCGTGACCTTGGTACCAGCCGTTGTCGACGAACCGCTGGGCCTTGCCGTTAACGGTCTTGACCGGGTCGGTACACAGGTCGCCGGCGAGCTTCCTGACCGTCTTGTACTGCGGGCTCCAGCCGGCGCAGTCAAGCTCGTTCGTCGCCTTCGGCGTGACCGTCCCCGCCGCCGGTGCCGTCTTGGCCGTCGTCGAGGCGCTCGCTACGCCGGTGATGCCCGCCAGGCTGAGCTGGCACATGACCGCGACACCCAGCATCGGTATCAGCAGCAGCCGCCATCTTCGCCAGCCTGCCGATTGCGCTCCCCGGCCGAACCTCGGCGACGAGCGGTGTCCTGACCAGGGAATTCGCATATGCGATCCTTCTCGCTCCCGCGTGCCGCCGGTCCCGGTACCTCCCCGGGGCCGCCGGTCACGCCACTGTGACCGTCCCGCGATACGAGACGCTTTCCGACGGAATCTAACAACCAGCGCAAATAACCGTCAATGATCCGCGAAGCCGTTATCTATTCTTTAACCGGCAAGTCATGCTTCGAGCTGTTTCGCGCTGAGCCTGGCGGATGAGGCGACCGTATTATCCTTGAAACAACATTCGAGAAAGTGCACAAACCGGTCAAAAGTCTGGTGGCCTACCTCGATAACGTTACTCGAGAGCCATCCGCCACGCCAGTCACATTCACTCCGGCCACGAGTTGGGAGCGCGCCATGGAGACAAATTGCAGCAGTATTAGAAAATGAGTCGCACAGAGCTACACAAAATCATCTACTGAGAGACGTGATGTCAGCACTTCTCGCGACTCGGGCTTTACCACCCTAGAGTCCGGAATCGCGCGCACCAGGCTGAGGCCCGCGCCGCCGGGCCTGCTGCGTTCAGCAGCGCCGCCATGGGCAGGCGGTAGAGTCCACGCGTGACCACCCGCGATGAACTGGACGCACTTTCCTCCCGTGAGCTGCACGACCTCGCCATGCGGCGGGCGCTGCACCACGTCGACGTGGAGTTTCTGTGGGAGCTTTTGCGCGCCATCCCGGCGGCCGAGGCTTCGGAGGGACGCTCGGTCGAGGCCGGGAGGGACATCACCAAGGTCTCGGTGCTGCTCTCCGACGCGATCAACTCCGGGGAAGGCGAGATCGCCGAGGCGCTGCGCCCGCTCTACCTCGACTACCTCGTCAAGCACGGCAGCAGCCGCTAACGTCGTCCAACCGCCGGCCGCCTGGGCCCCATCGGCGGGGCGGACGGACCGGCTGAGCACATGATCGTGGGCCGGAAGGATCCCGCTTACGGTCCTTCCGGCCCACGTTGATCTAGCCGGGCGGCCGGTCGCTTAACCGGCCGTCCTCGATCGGCTGTGCTTTTGTCGGCTGGGCCTACTCGGCCTTGGCCAGGACGCCCTCGATCTCGAGCGCGATCGTGACCTTCTCGCTGACGGCCACGCCGCCGCCGGGAATCGGACCGTTGTAGCTGACACCGAAGTCGCTGCGGTTGATCTCGGTGGTGGCGGAGAAGCCCGCGCGCGTGCCGCCGTAAGCGTCGGGGCCGAAGCCGTTGATCTCCAGGCTCAGCGTGACCGGCTTCGTGGTGCCGCGGATGGTCAGGTCACCGTCGAGCAGGTAGTCGTCGCCGTCGCGGCGCACGCCCGTGGAGTGGAACGTCAGCGTGGGGTGCGTCTCGACTTCGAAGAAGTCCGCACTACGGATGTGGTTGTCGCGGTCAGGCGCGCCGGTGTTGACCGTGCTGAGGTCAACAGTGGCATTAACGCTGGACTGCAGCGGGTCAGCGCCGGTGACGATGGTCCCCTCGAACTTGTCGAAACGGCCGCGGACCTTGCTCACCATCATGTGCCTTACGACGAAAGACACCTCCGAGTGCACCGGGTCGATGGTCCACGTCCCGGCGACGTAGCCGGGGATTTCCACGGCTGTCTCGGTCATCATTCCTCCAGGTAGGTGATTCTTAGTCGTACGCGACTTCGCTCGCGTACCTAACTTCCTTAGAGTAACCTAGTAACGATTGAAGCGTCAAGCACTAGGCTGCGCAGGCTTCCGCGACGTAACCTGGTGATATAGAAGGAGGCGATTTCTTGGACTCCGGGCACGTTGGCCCGGTTTGCGAGCCGTCACGAGCGGCCGACGAACCGCTGTCCGAACCGGCAGGCGAACTGTCCGGCACCAGCGGACCATCGACCTGCCGCGCGCGAGAAGTTCTCCAGCGTGTCGGCGACAAGTGGTCGGTCCTGGCGATCGACCTGCTGGGACAGGGAACCATGCGGTTCACCGAGCTGAACCGCGCGATCGATGGCATCACCGCGAGAATGCTCACGGTGACGCTGCGCGGCCTGGAACGCGATGGCATCGTGACCCGAACCATACATCCAGTCATCCCGCCCCGGGTGGAGTATGCGCTGACCCCCATGGGACGCACCCTCCTGGACACCATCGGCCAGCTCGTTACCTGGACGGACAGCCACCTGCCCGAGATCGAAGCCGCCCGAGTCGCCTACGACGCCAGGCACGCGGCCCCGTAGGCTGACACGAGTGGACGAGCAGCCCAGAGCATACGCGCAGGCGGAAACCGAGGAGCGGCTACGGCACGGTTCCTCGTTCGGCGCCGCCGCCGCGGCCTATGCGGAACACCGCCCTGACTACGCTGAGGCCGCGGTCCGGTGGGCCCTGGAGCCCGTCTGGTCACGTCAGCCGCTCCGGGTCATCGACCTAGGCGCGGGAACCGGCAAGCTGACCGCGACCCTCGTCCGCCTAGGCGTTGACGTCACTGCCGTGGAGCCCGACCCGGACATGCTCGCCGAGCTACGCCGCGAGCTCGCCTCGGTGCGATCGGTACCGGGTCACGCCGAGGAGATCCCGTTGCCCGATGCCAGCGTCGACGCCGTGCTGGCCGGGCAGGCCATGCACTGGTTCGACCTGGACCGGGCGCTGCCCGAGATTGCCCGCGTGCTCACCCCCGGAGGTGTGCTGGCCGGCCTGTGGAACGTAGACGACGACCGGGTCGGGTGGGTCGCCGAGTTCGCCGAGATGACCAAGCGCAAGACCAGCGTCACGCTGCTCAGGTGGCGGGACGCCGCGGCCCAGTCCCGCCAGGAGCATCTCATCGCGGCCGGTTACGGGCTCTTTCCTGCAGCTCAGACAGGTGAGTTCGAGCACGGGCAGGCCCGGACGGCCGAAACCTTGCTGGCCACCATCGCCACCCATTCCAATTTCCTGGTGATGGAGGAGTCCGAACGAGCCACCCTGCTGGCCCGGGTCGGCGACTTCCTTCATGCGCGGCCCGAGACCTCCAGCGACGAATTCGTCTTGCCGATGCTCACAGTCGTGCTGCGGGCGCTGCACGCCACCTACACGCCCGCCGCGGCGACCTGACGCTCAGAGTGAGCACGCATGCCGGACTAAAGAAAACCGTCACATCAGGATCGAACCCATAAATCACACGCGTGGACGCTAAACCGGCCATCCTGTAGGCGGTGATGGCCTCGTCGTACCGCCGCACCTGCTGAAGGGCGCCCCGAGGTTGCCCAGCGCTAGGCCTGCGCCACTGCGGTCACCGAGCGCGCAGGCTGCTCCCAGGGCGGAGCGGGAAGGGTGCAGGCTGTGAGAGCGGAGGCGGCCGGCGTGGTGGACAGGGAGCTTAGCCGTGCCGTAGTCGCTTACCTACGCGGCAGCGGGCTGGCATGGCCCACTGAGACCCCGGAGGCCGTCGCGACGGAACTCGGGGCTGAGGCTACGGCGCGGCTGATGCCGCGACTGAAGCAACTCGCCAGGGAGGCGGTCTACTGGCCGGTCGACTGGCAGGATCACGACCTCGTCTCGGCCACACGTGCCGTTGAGGAGGACATCACTGCCGCGCACCCAGAGCTGGATCAAAATGCTGTACGTGCGCTCGGGTGGTACTTCTCCTACTGCAACAAGTGACCGCGCGGCGCGCCGAATCGAGCCCCACGGCCGCGCAAAACGACGGCCCGGTTCCGGGTTTCCCCGATTGGCCTGCAGGCCGTCAGAACCGGGCTTTGAGCTCATCCAGCTCTCGTGCCCGCTCGCTGAGCTTCGCGTAGGCCGGCCGTTCGCAGATGCGGGCCAGGGCCCAGCCGCGCCCATCGAGGACAGGGCGACAATATGCCGCAGGCCTGCCTGCCGGGCGGCCTCCACCATGGCCTGGGTCTGCTCCGTGCCGTGGCTGGCCTGCATGTGGAAGACGCGGTCGACCCCCTTGAGCGCGGGTGCCAGGGTGCCGGGATGGTCCAGGTCGCCAATCGCCCGGTCGACGCCGGCGGGCAGGCCGTCAGCGCGTTCCGGGTCGCGGATCAGCGCGCGGGTCTCGTATCCGAGGCCTTGTTCCCGCCCGTGATCAGCGTGATCTTCTCGGCTGGCATGTCAGGTCTCCTTTCTCTTCATGTAGTCGATGTCGGCGGCGACCACGTACGTGATGTGCTCCAGGGCCTTTGACACCGCGACGAGGTCGGCCTCCGGGATGTGCGCCAGGAGCCGCTCAGCCCACCCGTCGAAATGCGCCTCCAGCCGGTCGAAGGTGGAGGCGCCGGCCTCGGTCAGCTCCAGGCGCTGCTTGCGCCGGTCGGTCTCATCGGCCGTGTACCGGGCGGACCCCTCGCCGACCAGGGCATCCGCGAGCCGCTGCACGCCCTGCCGCGAGTAGCCGGTCGACCTGGCGATGTCCGCCACCGATGACTGCCCGGCCGAGATCTGGTGCAGCACCCGCCAGCGGGCACTGCTCTGGCCGAACTGCGCGTTCGCGACGTCGCCGTGCTTCAGCAGCGCGGCCTGCGCGCCGAACACCGACCGGGTGAACCGCCGGAACAGCTCTGCACTTGATGAAGCCATGTCCCAAGACTGGCAAATAGACAACATGTTGCCAAATTTGAGGAGAAGAAGCGCTCACGTCAGAGCGGTACACCGCCGCCTCCGCCGCCCCCGGCGGGGTAGCGGGCGGGCGTGGCGATCGCAATCGGGCATGAGCCGCGAGGACGTGGCGGTCAAGGTGAACTACAGCCCGTCGATGATCGGCATGATCGAGACGTGCCAGCGCAACCCGACGCCAAGGCTCGCGGGGCTGCTTGACGGGCTGTTCGGCACTCCGGAGACGTTCGTGCGGCATGAGAAGCGGATGCGCGATATCCCGTTCAGCGCGGGGTTCCGCCCGTTCCAGCCGTATGAGGCGGAGGCAACCACGCTGTGGATGTTCGAGCACACGCTGATCCCTGGCCTGTTCCAGACCGAGGATTACGCCAGGGCGATCCTGTCGGCACACCCCAACACGAGCGCTGAGGAGGTAGAGGAGCGCGTTTCCGGTCGGCTAGCGCGGCAGGAGATACTGACCCGGGAAGATCCGCCTCCCCCCGTGGTGTGGGCGCTGCTGGATGAGAACGTGCTGCGCCGCGCGATGGGCGGTCCTAAAGTGATGTCCGCCCAGCTTGCCCGGCTGCTCCAAGAGGCGCGGCGACCCAACGTCACCATCCAGGTGATTCCCCGCTCGGTTGCGCATTCGGGGCTGCACGGGGCGTTTGTCGTCGCCGAGGTGTCCGATTCGCCCGATATGGTGGTGTACCTGGAGAGTGTGGACGACGGGCAGACCGTGGAGGACTCCGACACGGGCGCTCGAATGAGCCTACGATTTAGTGCGCTGCGCACTGAGGCGCTGACAGGCAGTGCCACGGTGAGCCTCATCGGGAGAGTGATGGCGGGCAGCTCGGGCGTTTGCAGACTTGCTACCTGCTGCTATAGCACCTGAAACCGCTGACAAATCATGACGGTGGTGCCCTTACGCGGCGCCCTCCCCGGCGGGGGTCACCGGCTCGGCGTCCGCGTTGGTGGTCGACTCGCGGGGGACCAGAACCGGATCGAAGCGGACCTGGCGATGGTGATGATCATCGGGTCGCTCGACCTCGTCGATGAGCAGCTCGGCCGCGGCCGCGCCCAGGTCGATGCTGGGCTGGCGTACCGACGTCAGCGGCACGGCGGCGGCGCTGGCGAACTCGATGTCGTCGTAGCCGACGATGGCCAGCTCCTCGGGGACCGCGACGTCGTTGCGCAGCGCGTGCTGGAGCAGCCCGAGCGCGATGAGGTCATTGCCGCACACGACCGCGGTCGGCCTGCGCCGGCGCGGCATGTCCAAGATGGTGCGGCCCGCTTCGCGGCCGCCGTCTATGGTCATCCCCACCTTGTCCACGATCGTCAGGTCGGTCTCGGGCCGGCCGGCCTCGGCCATCGCCTGCCGCACGCCGGCGATCCGGTCGGCGACCTGCTGCACCGTCGTCGGGCCGCCGGCGAAGGCTATCCGCTGGTGATCCAGCTCGAGCAGGTGTGACGCGGCCAGCCGGGCGCCGGCTACGTCATCGACGGACACCGAGCACTGCCGGCTGCTGCCCGCGTGATCGACGAGCACCACAGGGACGCCGTTCCTGCGCAACTCGTTGATCCGGCCCAGATCACGTCCCACCGGCGTGAGCAGGACGCCGTAGGACCGCTGCTCCTGGAACAGCGACAGGTAGTGCCGCTGCCGGTCGGTCGTGGTGTCGCTGCTTGACAGGATCAGCGACAGGCCACGCCGGGTGGCGACGCACTCCACCCCGCGTGCGATGTCGGTAAAGAAGGGGTTGCCCATGTCCAGGACCAGCAGCGCGATGGTGCGGCTCCGGCCGGTCCGCAGCTGGCGCGCGGCCTCGTTGCGGATGAAGCCGAGTTCGGTGATGGCGGCGCGAACACGTTCGAGCGTGGTCGGCGCGACCCGGTCGGGCCGGTTCAGCGCATTCGAAACCGTGCCGAGCGATACCCCGGCCCGGTCAGCGACGTCACGGATGCTGACGCCCACCTGACACCCCCGTACTGAGATTAAAATGTGACGTTACCAGCCGCTTCCGGCGGTCTGGCGGTCAGATCACCGTGACGCGCAGACCCAGAAGCTCCGCGACCGCACGCAGCTCCGGTACCCGGTGACCGGTTCCCAGGGCCCAGTGGTGGGCGATGCCGGAAGCCGACCATTCGTCGGTCCACTCGCCGGGATCACGCCCGAAATCGACGCGCGAGGTCGTGTTGCCGATCTGCAGCAGCGGGCCGGATACGACCGTGCCCTCGGAAGCCACCAGCGAGAACGTTCCGTCACGGTCTTGAGCCAGCCCGAACGCGGTGACCGGGCCTGGGCTGACGTCGAATTCGACGGAAACGCCCCAGCCCCGCTTGCCGTGATAGACGCCGAGGCCGCGCAGCAGCGGCTGACGGGCGCCGATGGCCAGATGGGCCGGCCCGTCGTGGCCCATCTCGACCACGCCGTCACCGAAGTTGAGGGCCTGCAGTTCGGTGAACGAGCCGCCCGCGCCCAGCCGGTCGAAGATAAGCATGGCCAGAGACGTGCGCAACTCGTACTCCCCCGCGGCCGGGATACCCCGTGCGGTCAGCAGCGAGGCGCCGAGGATCAGGCCGGCCCCGACCCGCTCGTGGGCCTCGCCGTCCAGGCCGCGGTGGTAGTACGCCAGCGAGTCGAGCGCGAAGTCCTCGACCAGCCGGTCCAAGCCCACCGACACCCGGGCGCCCCAGCGGAAATCGTCCTGGTCCACCGAGTCGTCCAGCCGGAAGACGCTTCGCGCGAGCCCCATCCGGGCGGCCGTCTCGGCGTCGGTGACCTGCTCGACCCGGACCCTCAGGTCGTCGATCTCCAGGATCTCCACATGGCCACCGAGCTGCGCCGAGACCAGGGTCGGATCGGTGGAGACGTCCATCATGCCGGGGTAGAGGTGACCCATCAGCCCGTGGCGGCCGTGCCGGAGCGCGGCCCGCACGCCGGCGGCCTTGATCCAGCTCTCGATCCTGGCCCAGGCCCGGGCGTCCTCGAGGTAGCCCGAGACGGAGCGGAAGCCGATACCGCAGCGCCGGAACGCGTTGGCGATCTCCGGCAGCGGGCAGGCACCGCAGTAGGCGAGCCAGGCCCCCGTATCGAAGCTCGCGTGATCCATCGACTCGGTGGGCTGCAGGTTGAGCAGCAGCATCGGCGCGCCGGTCCGCTGGGCGACCGGGACCAGCATGGTCGCGGTCATGTACGTGGTGAGGAAGCCGATGATGAGATCGCAGTCGGCGAGGCGCAGCTGCTCCGCGGCCGCGGCCCCCTGCTGGGCATCGGAGATGAAGCCGACGTCGACCACCTCGCAGTCGAGCCGGGCCAGCCGTTCGGACACGCGCCGGGCGGACGCCTGCAGCTGCGGCAGGAGCGCGGGGAACTGCGGCCAGTAGGCGCCGAGCCCTCCGGCGACGAGTCCGACCCTCGTCTTGCGCGGGACAATCCTCGCGATTCCCTGGGCGGCAACGGCGGTCAGCGACTCGGTCATGACGTCCTTTTGTCCCGGTACGTAGGGTTGAAACGTTACATGCAAGAGCTTGCCCCGACCGTAAGGTGCCGGGAAGAGTGGTGTCAAGGGCCTGGCCAGCCGTCGCCCGGTCCTCGCGGATGGATCGGGCGAAACCCATAAAACGTATCAATCAAAATTGATGCAGTAATGCAATCGTCGGCATGCTCTTGACCAGGAATGAGACGGAAAGACCTGGTAGCGGGCGGTAAATCTCCTCGTAACACGCCGAAACAGCCTCTTGACATGCAGCGCGAAGCCTGGCTATCTTCAGCCAACCGGATTGAAATGTTTCAGTGAATGACGAGGTGAACGAGCTTGAGTGAGCAGCCAGAGGAGGTACCGAGACTGGCGCTTGATCAGGCCGCGAAGGCCTTCGGCGCCGTGCAGGCGCTGGTCGACGGCTCGATCACGTTGTTCCCTGGCGAGGCGCACGCGCTCGTCGGCGAAAACGGCGCGGGCAAGTCGACTCTCGTCAAGATCCTCGCCGGGGTGTACCAGCCGGACAGCGGAACGCTCGCCATCGACGGCCAGCCGGTCGTCTTGAGCGGTCCGACCGCCGCCCGCGACGCCGGCATCTCGATCATCTACCAGGAACCAACCCTGTTCCCCGACCTTACCGTCGCGGAAAACATCTTCATGGGCAGGCAGCCGCTGCGGGTCGGGCGCCGCATCGACCGCCCGGCGATGAACCGCAGCGCGGGTGAGATCTTCACCCGGCTGGGCGTGGCGCTCGACCCGCAGCGGCAAGCCCGGGGACTGTCCGTCGCCGACCAGCAGATCGTCGAGATCGCCAAGGCCCTGTCCTCCAACGCGAACGTTCTCGTCATGGACGAGCCCACCGCGGCCCTGACCACCGTCGAGGTGGAGCGGCTTTTCGAGGTCATCCGGGCGCTGCGCAGGGAAGGTGCGGCGGTGCTGTTCATCTCGCACCGGCTCGAGGAAGTCTTCGCCATCTGCCAGCGCGTCACGATCATGCGGGACGGCCGCTTCGTCCGGACGGCGGCGGCCGGTGACATCACCGTCGACGAAGTCATCCGGTCGATGGTCGGCCGCGACCTCGACGTGCTGTTCCCCAAGACGCAGGCGCCCGTCGGCGAGGTGGTGCTGCAGGTGGAGCAGCTCAGCCGCGAAGGCGTCCTGCACGACATCAGCTTCTCGGTCCGCCGCGGTGAGATCGTCGCCCTGGCCGGGCTCGTCGGGGCCGGCCGCAGCGAGGTAGCCCGGGCCATCTTCGGCATTGACCGCCGGTCGGCCGGCGTGGTGACGGTGCGCGGCCAGGTGCTGCCCAACGGCTCGCCGCTGGCCGCGATGGCGGCCGGGGTAGCCCTGGTGCCCGAGGACCGCCGGCAGCAGGGCCTGGTCATGGACCTCGGCATCGACCGGAACGTCGCGCTGGCCTCGCTGGCCCGGCTCAGCCGGTTCGGCCTGATCAGCCGCACCCGCGAGCGGGACATGGCCGCGGACTGGGCTAACCGGCTGCAGCTGAAGTTCGGGCGGCTCACGAACGCCGTCTCGACGCTATCGGGCGGGAATCAGCAGAAGGTCGTGCTGTCCAAGTGGCTGGCCCGGGATCCTGCGCTGCTCATCATCGACGAACCGACCCGGGGCATCGACGTCGGCACCAAGGCCGAGGTGCACCGCATCCTCGACGGCCTGGTGGCCGGCGGGCTCGCGGTGCTGATGATCTCTTCCGAGCTGCCCGAGGTCCTCGGCATGGCCGACCGGATCCTGGTGATGCGCGAGGGACGGATCACCGCGGAGCTTTCCCGCGCGGAGGCCGACGAGGACCAGGTCATGCGGGCGGCGACCGGTCAGCTTAAGGGGGCGGCCGCATGACGACGGCCACGTCCGCGCTGGGCACGAGGTTCGCCCGCGGCGGTGCCCTGCTACGGGCCCGTGAGGTCGGCATCGGCGTGGTCCTGCTGCTGGTGTTCGGCGTCACGACCTTGCACAACCACAACTTCGCCACCGCGAACAGCGTCCAGCAGCTGCTCTCCGGCGCCGCGCTGATCGCGATGCTGGGCGTGGGCGAAACGCTCGTCATCGTCACCCGCAACGTCGACCTGTCCGTGGGCTCTATCGTCGGGCTGTCGGCCTATGTCGTCGGCGACCTGTTCAAGGATCACCCGGGCACGCCGGTGATCCTCGGGTTCGTCGTCGGGATCGCGATCGGCGCGGTGATCGGCGCGATCAACGGTTTCGTCACGGCCTCGCTGCGGGTACCCAGCCTGGTCGTCACCCTGGCCATGCTCTACATCATCCGCGGCATCGACGGTCTCATCGTCAACGGCGTGATCATCACCTCCAGCAACATCCCGAACGCGTTCATCGCCATCGGCTTCCGTACCATCGCCGGCATTCCGTGGCTGGCGATCATCGCCTTCGCGGTCGTGGTGATCGTCGCCTACGCGATGAGGTCCTTCCGGTCCGGCCGCGACCTGTACGCGATCGGCTCCAACCCGGAGGCCGCGGCGCTGGCGGGCGTGCCCGTCGCCCGGCGGGTCTTTACCGCCTTCGTCATCAGCGGATCGCTGGCCGGCCTGGCCGGAGCGCTGTTCCTCGCCTTGCACGCCGAGGTGGACGTGACCGGCGGGACCGGGTACGAGCTGCTCGTCGTGGCGGCGGTGGTCGTCGGCGGGGTCGCGATTTTCGGCGGCAGCGGCACGGTGGTCGGCGCGGCCCTGGGCGCGTTGCTGCTCAACACCATCAACCAGGCCCTGGTGGCCAGCCGGGTCTCGGCGTTCTGGAACGAGGCCATCGCCGGCGCGCTGTTGCTGCTCGCGATCGCGTTCGACCGCTGGCTGAGCCTGCGGGTCGCGCGCGGCCTGCGGTCGACGGAAGGGGCTCACCGTGACCTCTGAGCCAGCGACCCAGGCGCCGCGGAAGCGGGAATACGCCGGGACCGACACCTCGCGCCTGCCGGTATGGCAACGGGCGCTGCGCTGGGAGACCGGCCTGGTCGTGGTCCTGGTCGCGACGCTGATCTTCGGCACCGTCCGGTCATCGGACTTCCTCAACAGCACCACCGGCTTCTACATCGGGCTCAACATGGGCGAGATCGCCATCATGGCGCTGCCGCTCATGCTCATCGTGATCACCGCCGAGATCGACCTGTCGGTCGCCTCGATGCTCGGCCTGTCCGGAGCCGTCATGGGCCAGCTCCACAGCCAAGGCTGGCCCATCGGGCTGGCGATGGTGGCGGCGCTGGTCGTCGGCGCGCTCGGCGGGGCGCTGAACGGCATCCTGGTCGCCAGGCTCGGGCTGCCGTCGATCGCGGTGACGATCGGCACGCTCACGCTGTTCCGGGGCCTGGCCGAGATCGTCCTGGGGGCCCGGACCATCACCGACTTCCCGGCCTGGATGACCAACATCGGCGTGGTACCTGTGCCGGGCACCCAGCTGTCGTACTCCACGGTGATCTTCTTGGTGCTGGCCATCATCTTCGGCGTGGTGCTGCACGCGACCAGGGCCGGGCGCGCCATCGTGGCGACCGGGCTGGCGCCGGAGGCGGCGCAGTTCGCCGGGATCCGGGTCAACCGGGTCAAGTTCGGCCTGTTCGTGCTGTCCGGCGTGATGTGCGCCCTCGCCGGGATCTTGTTCACGCTGAAGAACGCCTCGGTCAGCTACGACGCCGGGACCGGCCTCGAGCTCAACGTCGTGGCGATCGTCCTGTTCGGTGGCGTCTCGATCTTCGGCGGCCGCGGCACCGTGATCGGCGTCGTGCTTTCCGTGGTCATCTTCGGCACGCTCCAGCAGGTGCTGACCCAGATGCAGGTACAGCCCGAGGTGCAGAACATCGTCATCGGCGGCCTGCTGCTGGTGAGCGTCGTCCTGCCCAACGGCGGAGAGGCGGTGCGCCGGCTACGCGCCCGCCTGCGAACCGGGCCTCACCTGGCCCGCGCGCCCGGGACCCAGCGGTCCGCGCGGCCCGTCAGCTCATCAGATTCCGGCATGAAACCAGAGGAGAAAAAGTAATGAGGAATACCAGAAGATTGCGGAGAAAGGTGGCCTCCGCTCTCGCCCTCGCCGCCGTCGGCGTGACCGCGGCCGCGTGCAGCAGCTCCGCGTCATCATCAAGCGGAGGCACCACGTCGACATCAACCTCGGCCTCGTCCTCGTCCTCGGCTCAGGCGGGCAGCGGCACGATCAAGAAGGGCCTGCTGGTCTACTTCATCCCGAAGGACACCCAGAACCCCTACGAGGTCATCGCCGACAACGGCGGTAAGAAGGCCCTGGCCGAGCTCGGCGGAAAGGTCGTGGTCAGCAGCGGGACAGCGGACACCGCGGCCGCGCAGATCCCGTCGATCCAGGCGGCCATCCAGGCGCACGCCAACGCGATCGTCATCGCCGGCAACGACCCGTCCGCGCTGTGCCCCTCGCTCAATCAGGCCGCGCGGGCCGGCATCAAGATCGTGTCTTTCGACTCCGACGTCACCTGCGGAAGTTCCCCGGACCACCTGTTCATCAACCAGGCGAACACCCAGCAGATCGGCGAGTCCGAGGTGAGCCTGCTGGCTGCCGAAATCGGCAGCAAGGGCCAGATCGCGATCCTGTCGGCGGCGGCCAGCGCCACCAACCAGAACGCCTGGATCGTGTACATGAAGCAGGAGCTGGCCAAGTACCCGAACATGAAGCTGGTCTCGACGGTCTACGGCAACGATGACCCGGCGACCTCGCTGCAGGTGCTGCAGGGCCTGCTGTCGGCGTATCCGAACCTGCGCGGCATCATCTCCCCGACCACCGTCGGTGTCTCCGCCGCCGCCCAGTACCTTGACACGCACAAGAACCTGCTGTCTCACCTGACCCTGACCGGGCTCGGCCTGCCGTCGCTGATGCGCAAGTACGTCGAGGACGGAACGGTCGCCAAGTTCGAGCTGTGGGACCCGGGCAACCTGGGCTACCTAGCCGGGTACGCCGCGGCCTCGCTCGCCTCCGGCCTGGCCAGCCTGACCCCCGGGTCGTCGTTCAAGGCCGGCACGCTCGGCAGCTACACGGTGCTGGCCCCGACCACTGGTGTCGGCCCGTCGGTGGTGCTCGGACCTCCCACCGTGTTCGACAAGGCGAACATCAACAACTACCACTTCTGATTCCCCGCACTGCGGCCCGGCCGGCGTGTCCGCGCCGGCCGGGCCCACCGCATGTAAAAGGAGCAGCCCGTGCGCTACTGCTTTCTCCTGCAGGTCAGGCCCGAGCTACTTGATGAGTACAAGGAGCGGCACACGGCGGTATGGCCGGACATGCTGCGAGCCCTGCAGCAAGCCGGTTGGGAACGGTACTCGCTGTTCGCCAGGCCTGACGGGCTGATCGTCGGGTACACCGAAGCCGGGGACCTGGACGCCGCGCAGCACGCGATGGCCGCGACCGACGCGAACACACGGTGGCAGAACGAGATGCGACAGTACTTCACCAGCCTCGACGGCCAGGCGCCCGGCGGGACCATGGTTCTCCTCGAGCCCATCTTCAACCTCGACGACCAGCTCGCCGCCGCGGACGACCGTGACCCGGCGTCCTTCGGGGAAGGCGCCACCCACAGTTGAGAAAGCAGGTTCAGGCCATGGATCTCCAGGCGGTCAACAGCGCCCTCCGTGAGCAGAAGATCGAGCTACCGTCGTGGGCCTTCGGCAACTCCGGGACCCGGTTCAAGGTCTTCGCCCAGCCCGGCGTGCCGCGTGATCCCTACGAGAAGATCGCCGACGCCGCTCAGGTGCACAAGTACACCGGCGTCGCGCCGACCATCGCCCTGCACCTCCCGTGGGACGCGGTTGACAACTACGCCAGCCTGGCCGCGGCGGCGTCCGAGGCGGGCATCACGCTCGGCACCATCAACGCCAACGTCTTCCAGGACAACGACTACAAGCTGGGCAGCGTCACCAACCCCGACCCCGCGGTCCGGCGCAAGGCCCTGGACCACCTGCTTGAGTGCATCGACGTCATGGACCAGACCGGCTCCCGCGATCTCAAGCTCTGGTTCTCCGACGGCACCAACTACCCGGGTCAGGACAGCATCTCGGCCCGCCAGGACCGGCTGGCCGAGGCGCTGGCCGCCGTCTACGCGCGGCTGTCCGGTGACCAGCGGCTGATCCTGGAGTACAAGCTTTTCGAGCCCGCCTTCTACACCACCGACGTGCCTGACTGGGGCACCTCGTACGCGCACTGCCTGCAGCTCGGCGACCGGGCCAAGGTGTGCGTGGACACCGGTCACCACGCCCCGGGGACCAACATCGAGTTCATCGTGGCGTTCCTGCTGCGGGCGGGCAAGCTGGGTGCCTTCGACTTCAACTCCCGGTTCTACGCCGACGACGACCTCATGGTCGGCGCCGCTGATCCGTTCCAGCTGTTCCGGATCCTGTTCGAGGTGGTGGCCGCGGGCGCCCTGGGCGCTGGCGCGGAGATCGCGTTCATGCTCGACCAGTGCCACAACATCGAGCCGAAGATTCCTGGCCAGATCCGCTCGGTGATGAACGTCCAGGAGGCCACGGCCAAGGCGCTGCTCGTCGACGCCGCCGCGCTGGCCGCCGCGCAGCAGGCCGGCGATGTCCTCGGCGCGCACGGCGTGCTGATGGACGCCTATAACACCGACGTCCGGCCGCTGCTCGCCGACCTGCGCACCGAGCAGGGCCTGGACCCGGATCCGATGGCCGCCTACGCCGCCTCCGGGTACGGCGAGAAGATCGTCGCCGAGCGGATCGGCGGCCAGCAAGCCGGCTGGGGAGCCTGACCGTCGGAGAAAGAGAATGAATGATGCCGAACGGTCCGGGGAGCGTGCCGCAGGACAGGCGCCGCGCATGACCGGAGCGGACGGGACGGGGCGCATGACCGGGAAGGACGGATGGAGAGCATGACCGTAAAGGACGAGGCGGCCGCCGCGACCGTCAAGGAGCTCATCGCGCGGTCGAACCGGCTCGGCTCGGACCCGCGCAATACGAATTACGCGGGCGGCAACACCTCGGCTCAGGGCACCGCCGTCGATCCCGTCACCGGCGAGGACATCGAGCTGCTCTGGGTCAAGGGCTCAGGCGGCGACCTGGGCACCTTGACCCCGGCGGGCCTGGCGGTGCTGCGGCTGGACCGGCTGCGCGCGCTGACAGGCGTCTACCCCGGCGTCGAACGTGAAGACGAAATGGTCGCGGCGTTCGACTTCTGCCTGCATGGGAAAGGCGGGGCCGCGCCGTCCATCGACACCGCGATGCACGGTCTGGTCGAGCAGCCGCACGTCGACCACCTGCACCCCGACTCCGGCATCGCGCTGGCAACCTCGGCCGACGGCGAGAAGCTGACGCAGGACTGCTTCGGCGACCGGGTGGTGTGGGTGCCGTGGCGGCGGCCCGGTTTCCAGCTCGGTCTGGACATCGCCGCCATCGCCGCGGCCAACCCGCAGGCCATCGGCTGCGTCCTCGGCGGGCACGGCATCACGGCCTGGGGGCGGACCAGCGACGAGTGCGAGGCCCGGTCCGGCGAGATCATCCGGACGGCCGGGGAGTTCATCGCGACCCACGGCCGGCCCGAGCCGTTCGGCCCGGTCATCGCGGGCTACCAGCCGCTGCCTGAGGACCGGCGGCGGGCCCGGGCGGCCGCGCTGGCCCCGGTAATCCGCGGTCTGGCCTCGACCGACCGGCGCCAGGTCGGCCACTACACCGATGCCGAGGTGGTGCTCGAGTTCCTCAGCCGGGCCGAGCACCCGCGGCTGGCCGCCCTGGGCACCTCGTGCCCCGATCACTTCCTGCGCACCAAGGTGCGCCCGATGGTACTTGACCTGCCGCCGGACGCTCCGGTTGAGGACGTCGAGGCTCGGCTGCGCGAGTTGCACGCGGCCTACCGGCAGGACTACGCCGCCTACTACCAGCGCTACGCCGGCCCGGACTCGCCCGCGATGCGCGGCGCGGATCCGGCCATCGTGCTGGTGCCCGGGGTGGGGATGTTCAGCTACGGCGCGAACAAGCAGACCGCCCGGGTGGCCGGCGAGTTCTACCTGAACGCGATCAACGTAATGCGGGGCGCCGAGGCCCTGTCGACGTACGCGCCGATCGAGGAAGCCGAGAAATTCCGGATCGAGTACTGGGCCCTGGAGGAGGCCAAGCTGGCCCGGATGCCCAAGCCCAAGCCGCTCGCCGCTCGCATCGCGCTCGTCACCGGAGCCGGTTCGGGTATCGGCCGGGCCATCGCTCACCGGCTCGCGGCCGAGGGAGCGTGCGTGGTGGTCGCCGATCGCGACTCCGACGCCGCCGCCACGGTCGCCGGTGAGATCGGGGGCACCGACGCCGCCATCGGCTTCACCGCCGACGTGACCGACGAGGAGCAGGTAGCGGCGGCCGTCGCGGCGGCCGCCCTGGCCTTCGGCGGCGTCGACCTGGTGGTGAACAACGCCGGCCTTTCTGTGTCCAAGCCGCTGCTCGAAACCACCACGGCGGACTGGGACACCCAGCACGACGTCATGGCGCGCGGGTCATTCCTGGTGTCCCGCGAAGCGGCCCGGGCCATGCGGGTCCAGCGCCTCGGCGGCGACATCGTCTATATCTGCAGCAAGAACAGCGTGTTCGCCGGGCCGAACAACGTGGCCTACGGCGCGGCGAAAGCCGACCAGGCGCACCAGGTCCGGTTGCTCGCAGCCGAGCTGGGCGGCGACGGCATCCGGGTCAACGGCGTCAACCCGGACGGTGTGGTGCGCGGCTCTGGCATCTTCGCCGGCGGCTGGGGCGCCCAGCGCGCCGCGGTCTACGGCGTCGAGGAGAAGGACCTGGGCGCCTACTACGCCCAGCGCACACTGCTGAAGCGGGAGGTGCTGCCCGCCCATGTCGCGGACGCGGTGTTCGCTCTGACCGGCGGCGACCTCTCCCAGACCACCGGGGCGCACATCCCCGTGGATTCCGGGGTGGCGGCCGGATTCCTGCGATGACGGGCCCGGCGTGACGGACGCCGCGATCCGCGTCGCGGCCATCGACCTGGGCGCTTCGAGCGGGCGGGTGGTGATCGGTCACGGTACGCAGCGGGGCTTCGCCTTGCGCGAGGTCAGCCGGTTCGCCAACCGGCCCCGGCCGGTCGGCGGGGTGCTGCGCTGGGATGCCCGCGCGCTGTTTGCCGGGATCCTCGACGGCCTGCGTGCCGCGAGCGAGCAAGCCGGGCCGCTGGATGCCGTCGCGGTCGACGGCTGGGCCGTGGATTACGGGCTGCTCGACGGCGACGGCGGCCTGATCGTCGACCCGGCCAACTACCGGGACCCCCGCACCGAACCGCCGTTCGCCGCCGTCACCGGGACGCCCGGCGGGGTGGCGGGCGTGGACGCGGTCCGCCTGTACGAGGCGACCGGGATCGCGCCGCAACCGATCAACACGGTGTTCCAGCTGATGGCCGAGCGCGGGTCGGCGCAGATCGCCGCGGCCCGGCATGTGCTGCTCGTCCCGGACCTGATGACCTACTGGCTGTCGGGCCAGATGGGCACCGAACTGACCAACGCCTCTACCACCGGCCTGCTAGACCCGCACACCAGGACCTGGGCCCGCGACGTGGCCGACGCCCTCGGCGTGCCGGCCGGCCTGTTTCCCCCGCTGCGGGCGGCCGGCGAGCTGGCCGGCCCGGTGAGCGGCCCGATCGCCGCCGAGCTTGGCTGGGACCGGCCGCCCCAGGTGGTCATCGGGCCCTCGCACGACACCGCCGCCGCGGTGGCCGGCGTGCCGGCCACCGACGCCGCCTTCGCCTTCGTCTGCACCGGAACCTGGGCGCTAGCCGGCGTCGAGCTCCCGGCCCCGGTCATTACCGGCGCGAGCCGGGAGGCAGGGTTCAGCAACGAGGCCGGCATCGACGGCACCACCCGGTTCCTGCGCAATGTGACCGGATTCTGGCTGCTGCAGGAGTGCGTCAGGCAGTGGCAGTCCGAAGGACGGCAGGTCGACCTGGACGAATTGACCCGCGCGGCCGGCCAGCTTCCTGGCCTGCGGGCGCTCATCGACGTCCAGGATCCGGGCTTCGCTGCGCCTGGTGAGATGACCGAACGGATCACCCGGGCCTGCCTGCAGACCAGCGGCGTCGCTCCCTCGGGCGGCGCGGAGATCCTTCGCTGCATCCTGGACAGCATGGCCGTCGCGATCCGGCACGCGGTGCACGACGCGGTGCGGATCACCGGCCGGGGAGTCCGGACGGTCCACATCGTCGGCGGCGGCGTCGCCAACCCGCTGTTCTGCCAGCTAGTCGCGGACGCCTGCGGCCTGCCCGCCGTGGCCGGGCCGACCGAGGCGGCCTCGTGGGGCAACGTACTCGTGCAGGCGCGCGCCCTCGGCGTGGCCGGCGATACGCTGCCGGAGCTGCGGTCACTGGTCCAGCGCGGCGTCAACCTAGCCAGGTATCAGCCGGACGACCAGCAAGCGGCATGGGCCCGCGCCGACGAGATCGTCCTGTCCAGCCGGGCCATCGGCCGATTACCGTCGCCGCACGTCCATCTTATCCGGTTTATAGGTTTATCGGTGGGTTTTGGTGGTGGATCTGGGCGGCGAGGCTGACCATCAGCTCATGGGTCACGGGGCGACGGGCTGGCCGCCAGCCAGGCGGCGCCGCGCTCGTACAGGCGCTCCAGCTCGGGGCCGGCCAGGCCCGGCATGTCTGGCTTGACCGGGTACCCGGCCTGCTGCTGCAGGTAGGCCAGGTAGCGGTAGCCCTCGGGAAACCGGGCCAGGATCTCGGCGTCCAGGGATAGCGTGGCGGCCGGGTCGACCGGGTCGAGGCGGTCCTTCTCGTAGATGGGCTGGCGCAGCACCATCCCCCAGCGGCCATCCCTGCGATCCATGAAGTCGTAGAACCGGCCGGTGCAGGCCACGTCGCACAGCACGCCGTCGACCTCCCCGCGCTGCATGATCGTCATCCTGGTCTGGGCGATGGCCCGCGTCCCGTTGAGGGCGATGTGGCAGCCGCCGGTAAAGTGCAAGATGTTGACACCCCGCGCCCGGCCTTCCTGGCTGACCCGGATGAAGTCGTCTTTCGGGCCCTGGAACCAGGTCGCCAACATGTATCCGTCCTCGTGCCAGCAGGCCCGGAAGGCCTCCCAGTCCCCGGCGTCCCTGGCGTAGGTCCAGGTCTCGACGACATCCCTGATGGCCAGGCGATCTTGGTGTGCGGCATCCATCTGAGCACCGTATGGCTTGACATCCTCCCTCGCCAAGCCAAGGCGGGAGATTCCAGCTACTACGCCGATTGGAGCAGCAGGTGAGGTTCGCGGTTCACAGGCCGGGCTACCCCGTCGCCTCCCCGCGCAGTCACGGCATGCCTGCCGCGATGTTGATGGCCGCGTTCACGTCAGCGTGACCTTCTCCACCCGGCCGGGGGCCTTTTCCTCCAGCCGGCGCACCAGCAGGCCCCAGCCCGACCGCAGGATCTCCCGGTTCAGCCCAGTCCTTGCGCGCATCAGCCTCGCGGGCCCGCAGCCCGGCCACGGCCCACTTGACCCTGGCCCGCCGGTTCGACCCCCGGCGGGCGCGGGCGAGCCGGCGCCGCAGACGCTGCAGACGCCGCAGACGCAGCTGCCGCCTCGCGCTGAGCCCCGGTGCCGTCAGCATCTCCCCTGTCGACAGCGCCGCGCTGACCGCTACTCCCCGGTCGATCCCGACGATCTGTCGATTACCGGGTCCGGCGATCGGCTCCGGGAACGAACCGGGCATGCGCGCAGTGGTCCCGCAGCATTGTCTGCTGGGCGGGCGAGGGGAGCAGCCGGTACCAGGACATACGAACATACTAGCGACTACCACTGACATTTCTGGGATGGTGAAGCGGCGTTTCCTGCCCGGCCTGAAGCTGAAGGCCGGGGTCTCCACGCCGCGATCCCGATGACCGGGGGCAGCACCACTGCTCGTTCGGCCGAAATGTCTTCCAGGGCAGGATGGGAACATGCCCGACAGCGATGAGTTCGACGCCCGCCCGGTCCGGACCTTCCGTCCCCAGAGCGACGTTCAGGTGGACGAGTCGGTGTGGCCTGCCAGCGTGCCGGCCATGGCGCAGCTACTCCGGGAGGGGCTGGAGTTGCCGGCGGGGTTGACCGTGCTCGTGGGTGAGAACGGGTCGGGGAAGTCGACGGTGGTGGAATGCCTGGCCGAGGCCTACGGGCTGAATCCGCAGGGAGGTTCGGCGCAGGCGCAGCTGTTCCAGGTCAGGCCGAGTGAGCCGGGCGCCGGGTCGGAGCTGACCGTGGTGCGGGGGGTTAAGCCGCGCTGGGCTTACTTCCTGCGCGCGGACACCATGAACCAGCTGTACACCTACCTGGAGCAGAACCCGGGCAGGCGGACCGAGCGGCTGCACGAGCTGAGCCACGGCGAGGCGTTCCTGGAGATCCTGCGCACCCGGGTGAACGAGACCGGCTTCTACCTGATGGACGAGCCGGACGCGCCGCTGTCCTTCACCTCCTCGCTCGGGCTGGCCGCGCTGCTGCACGACCTGGCGGCCGGCGGGGGGCAGGCGGTCGTGGCCACCCACTCCCCCGTCGTCGCGGCGGTCCCCGGCGCGAACCTGCTCGAGCTCGGCCCGTGGGGGATCCGGGCCGCCAGCTGGGATGACCTGAGCCTGGTGGTGGCCTGGCGGGGGTTCCTGCGCGACCCGCAGGCCTATTTCCGGCACATGTTCTGACCCTGGCTCAGCCGGCCACTGCGCAGGTGGACATCAGGTCGGCCGGCTGCACCAGGACGTGGCCCGGAGCCAGGACCGGCGATGCCGCCACGAAGGTCGGCATGTCGACCCGCCAGGCGGGCCGGCCGCTGGTCAGCTGGTAGGCGAGCAGCGGGGCCGGAGACCCCGGGCGGCTAGAGTCCTCCTGCAGCACGGCGAGCGGGCCTGCTTGGAGAACCTGCTGCGTGCCCGCGGGCGGTGCGGCGAGGGTGTCCTGCCAGCGCACCCGGCCGTCCGCCGCGTTCCGGTCCACCAGCCTGGTGCTCGGCGGCTGGCCCTCGGCGAGCACCACGTCCGTGCTGGTGACCAGCGGGATGGTGGCCTCCGTTACGAAGGTGTCCGCCTGCCAGCGCAGCCGCCCGGTCCGCGGGTCGAGCAGGTAGAGCCGCCGGCTGAACACGTAGGCGGCCACGGTCAGGCCGGCCGGACCCGCGGATAGCACGGTCAGCGGCTCTCCAGTGTCGAACCGCCAGGCGATGCGGCCGGTGGCGGGCAGGACGGCGGTCAGGGCGGTAGTGATGCCGGGACCTTGTGCGTTGCTTGTGACCAGGACGAGGCTGCCGGCCACCTGGAGGGTCGGCTGCCCGGGCAGCCCCCCGGTGGTCCAGCGCGGCTGGCCGGTCCGGTCGTCGTAGCCGGTCAGGCGGCCGTTGATGCTGAAGATCACCAGCTGGCCGGCCGCGGTGAGGGCAGGCGAGGCGCCGGCGGTGCGGCGCCAGCGGATCCTGCCGTCGGCCAGGCTGACCACCTGCAGGACTCCGGCGGTGGTGATCATGGCCAGGCCGCCGTCGGCGGTGGCAGCCTGGTCGCCGAGCAGGCCCCGGACGGGCAGGCGCAGCGACCACCGGACCTGGCCGGTGGCGGCGTCCAGGCCGGTCAGCCGGGAGTGGCTGCTGACCTGGTCGGTGAGCACGGCCACCAGGGCGCCCCAGCGCCACATGCCGAAGACATCCTGCCCGCCGGTCCAGGACCACAGCGGGTGCCCGTCGCCGAGGTCGAGGCCGTGCACGATCCCGTCCTGGGCCAGCACCGCCACCGGCCCGGCGACCAGCGGCTGAGCGACGGTGGAGAAGCCACCGTTCCTGGTCGGCAGCGGGGTCTTCCAGACGACCCGGCCGGCCGTGGTCACGTCGACCGCCCAGGCATACCGCGGTGGCTGCGGACCGCAGCCGGTCGTGGCGGGTCCACCGCTGGCGGGCGGGTGCGAGGGCATGGACACGGCTGCGGCGGGTGCTGAGGTCCGGGCCGGTGCACTGCCGCAGGCCGTCAGGACCAGCGATGCGCCAACCACGGTCAGGGCGATGCTCGCGTGTACCCGGCGGATGGCCATACCCCTAGGATGCCGCACCTTGCGTATGCGTTCCGCGGGCGGCCGTCACGTGTTGATAACGTCGACATACTCACGGCGGACCGCATTTATGTCCGAGGCGGGCCGTAGAATCGCGGCGTGGTCTTGCCCGGAACCCGAACCCCCGACGCGGCTTCGGAAGTCCTGCGCCGGGTCTTTGGTTACAGCTCCTTCCGCGGCCAGCAGCAGGAGATCATCGAGCACGTCTGCGCCGGCGGGGACGCGGTCGCGCTGATGCCGACCGGCAGCGGCAAGTCGCTGTGCTACCAGATCCCGGCGCTGGTCCGGGACGGCACCGGGGTGGTCATCTCACCGCTGATCGCGCTCATGCAGGACCAGGTCGACGCGCTGACCGTGCTCGGCGTGCGAGCCGGGTTCCTGAACTCGACCCAGGACGCCGACGAGCGGCGCGGGGTCGAGTACGCCTTCATGGACGGCAAGCTCGACCTGCTCTACCTGGCGCCGGAGCGGCTGCGGGCCGAGGGCACCCTGCGGCTGCTCGACCGCGGCACGATCTCGCTGTTCGCCATCGACGAGGCGCACTGCGTGGCCCAGTGGGGCCACGACTTCCGGCCCGACTACCTAGGCCTGTCCGTGCTGCACGAGCGGTGGCCAGCGGTGCCGCGGATCGCGGTGACGGCGACCGCGACGGAGCACACGCGGACGGAGATCGTCTCCCGGCTGGCGCTGGGCGAAGCCAGGCAGTTCGTGGCGAGCTTCGACCGGCCCAACATCCAGTACCGGATCGAGCCCAAGAACGAGCCGAAGCGGCAGCTGCTCAGGCTGCTGCGGACCGAGCACCCGGGCGACGCCGGCATCGTGTACTGCCTGTCCCGGGCGTCGGTGGAGAAGACCGCGGACTTCCTGGTCAGCGAGGGTTTCGTCGCGCTGCCTTACCACGCCGGGCTTGACGCCCGCACCCGGGCTTCGAACCAGGCCAGGTTCCTGCGCGAGGACGGGCTGATCATGGTGGCCACGATCGCGTTCGGGATGGGCATCGACAAGCCTGATGTCCGCTTCGTCGCGCACCTGGACCTGCCCAAGTCGGTCGAGGGGTACTACCAGGAGACCGGGCGAGCCGGGCGTGACGGTGCGCCGGCCACGGCCTGGCTGGCCTACGGGCTGGCCGATGTGGTGCTGCAGCGGCGTCTTATCGACGATTCCGACGGTGACCTGGCGCACCGGCGGCGGCTGATGGCGCACCTGGACGCGATGCTCGCGCTGTGCGAGACGGCGAGCTGCCGGCGGACGCAGATGCTCGCGTATTTCGGCGAGACAGGCGCGGTCGCGTGCGGGAACTGCGATACCTGCCTGGTCCCGCCGCAGGTGTGGGACGGGACGGTGGCGGCGCAGAAGCTGCTTTCGACGCTGGTGCGGCTGGGGCGGCTGGACGGGCCCTCGTTCGGTGCCGGGCAGCCGATCGACATCTTGCTGGGCAAGAAGACGCCCCGGGTGGCGTCGTACGGGCATGACAGGCTGCCGGTGTTCGGGATCGGGAGCGAACTGACCGAGGGCGAATGGCGCGGGGTGGTGCGGCAGCTGCTGGCCTCGGGGGTGCTGGCGGTCAAGGGGGACCACGGGACACTGGCGCTGACGGAGCTGAGCTCCGAGGTGCTGCGCGGGGAACGGCAGGTCATGCTGCGGCGGGACCCGCCGAAGGTGCCGTCCGCGGCGGGTTCGGGGCGGGGCGGCCGGGGCGCGGGTACGGGCGGCGCTAGCGCAGGCGGGGCTGGGGCGGCGCGGCGGGCGGCGCAGGGGCGGGCGACGCCGGTGGAGCTGCCGGCCGAGGCCGAGCCGGTGTTCGAGCGGCTGCGGGCCTGGCGGACGGCGGTCGCGAAGGAACAGGGCATGCCGCCGTACGTGATCTTCCACGACGCGACCCTGCGGCTCATCGCCGCCTCGCCGCCGTCCACGCTGGATGAGCTGAGGCTCATCAACGGGGTGGGCGAGACCAAGCTGACCCGGTACGGGCAGCAGATCCTGGATGTCCTCGCCGAACCCGCTTAACCGTATTCCGTGCGGCTGGCGGAGGCGGCCAGGTCTGTCTAGGTCTTTCTGCCCCGTGATCAGTCGGTGACGGACCGGTAATGGGTGGTCAGCCGTCCCTCGTCATCCAAGGCGTGGAAGGCGAGCGCCGGCGGCTGGTCGAGATAGACATCGTCCTCGGGATGGGCGTGGTGTTCCCAGGGGAGCCGGACTGTGGAGACCACTCCCGGTGCCACCAGCAGCGGGCGTCCCGCGAAGGTGGTCGCCGCCGCCGTGTGCGCGTGGCCGCACAGGAAGGCCGCGAGGTTAACGCGGCGAGCCGCTCTGCTCCGGACTGGCGGATACCGTCTACCAACGGGATGTGCAGCGGGGCCGGCGGGTGGTGGAAACCGACGAAGAAGGGTGTCCTGTCCGGGGCCTGGGCCATGACGTCCTCCAGCCAGGCCAGCGTCTCGTCCTCGAGAAAGCCCTCGTCCTGGCCCGGAACCGAGGAATCGCACAGCGCGATTACGGCTCCGGTCGCGTAGTGCACCTGGTTGATCGGTGCCGCAGATCCCGGCTGCCCCAGCAGGTACTGCCGGAAAGCGGCGCGCTCGTCGTGGTTGCCGGGGCAGACCACGACCGGGTGCCGGGAGGTCAGCAGCTGTCGAGCCTGCTCATACTCGGCGGGCGCGGCATGGTCAGCGATGTCTCCCGTGACCAGGACCGCATCCAGATCGTAGGGGAGGTCTTCGAGGTAGTGCATGACGGTCCGGGTGCGGTCGGCGCTGCGCTGACCGCCGTCGATGTGGATGTCGCTGAGGTGGGCGATCACGATCACCGTTGGGGTCCCTTCGTCATGGTAGGCAAGATGGCCGTTAGCTGCCGTCGGGGTATCCGCCGCGGTGCAGGACCATCGGGTAGTAAGGCAGGATCACCGGGCGGCGGACCGAGGCTCGCCAGTTGTCCGGGTACGGCTCGATGGCCTGGAACAGAGGCGGCGGCTCGTCGCCGGGTGCGGTAGCCAGGGCTTCAAGGGCCTGGCGGAGGGCGCTGACGGTGCCGTCGGTGAAGCGGTCCTGCCAGCGCTGTTCGACCGTGGCCAGGAACTCGCGGTAGACGCGCTGGGCGTCGACGCCCCGGGCGCCCAGCCGCGCGATCTTCCCGCGGCTGGCGGCCGGGTCTGGTTCCTCCACGGCGAGGCGGCCCCTAACCAGGATTCCCAGGGCCCAGCTGGCGGCTTCCTTGGAAATACCGGCCAGCCGCGGAAGGTCGCGGAGCCGCGTGCTTTCGGTGTCCAGGACGCGCAGCAGGTTCGCGCTGACCGCGAGCGACAGCGCCGACTCGCGCTCGTACTCCACCGCGAACGACAGCAGTACCCGGGACAGCAGCGCCGAGATCGGCAGCGCGGCCAGATCGGCATCGTCCGTTCTGGGCGGGAGCGCGGGGTCGGGTCCCCGGCTGAGCAGATCCTGACCGAGGATCGGCAGGCAGTCGGGCAACCCGGGGTCGAGCTGGCGGGTCACCGTCAGCAGGGATTCCCGCAGCTGGCCGACCTGGCCAGAGCCGAAACGCTCCCGCCAGCGTTCCTCGATCAGGCCGGCCAGCGGCAGCCCCACCTGCCGCGCGTGCGCGCCCTTGGCGGTAGCGCACAGCACGGCGTCCGGGCCAGGGAGCCTCTTGTGCACCTTCTTGGACGTGCCGTCGATGGTGACGTAACCCCAGCGCCGCATGCCGTCCAGATTCGTCTCGGTGCGGGCGAGGGCCCGGAGTTCGCCGACGGTGACCGGCTCGTCGGTGACGAACCGCATGCAGTTTTCCCACATGGCCATCGACACCAGCCAGGTGCCGTCGCCTTGGCTGCCCGCTCCGAAGTTCGTCGTGCGATGCGGGAGCCGGTGTTCGGCTTCGTTATCGAACTCGATCGTGCACGCGACGAGCACCTGGGACAACAGGGCCGACAGGGACAGGGTTCCAGCGGCCTGGGGCACCGGGACTCCGGGGGTGCCGACCTTGGAGGTGGTGGCGAACTTAGGAGTGCCGGCGGCTTTGGGGCTGCCGGCGGCTTTGGGGCCTGCGCTGGCCACGAGCAGGCCGGCCGAACGCTGTCGCTGGCGTTCGGCCGCCGGGAGATCGCCGGAATCCTCGTCGGGCATGATCTGCCATCCGTTGCGGGCGAGCAGGGCTTCGGCCTCGCCGGCGTCGAGCGCCGACCTGGCCGGCTCCCCCATCGCCGCCACGGAGGCCTGGAAGCGGGCCCGGGCGCCCTCGTCGTGATCCCTGGACAGGGACACGCTGATCGCCAGACGGCTGCCGGAGGCGGCGACCTGGCGGAACTGATCCAGGACGGTCTCCAGCACCGCTGGTTCCAGGTAGACGGCGACCCCTTCGAGCAGGAACAGGCTGCTTGCGGCCGGGTCGAGCCCGGCCGCGAGCAGCCGCTCCGCCACCGGGTCCTGGGTGAAATCGGCCTCGACAAACTGCACCCGGGGCGCTTTGAGACCGAGCCGCTTCAGCCGGGCACGCTTGTCCCGCTGGGTCGCGGGATGATCCACCTCGAACCAGCGGACACCTGGCTTGGCGTACCGCAGCGCGCGGCCGTCATAGCCGGCGGCGCCCACCACGATCTGCCGCACGCCGCGGCCGATGGCGGCCACCACGATCCGGTCGAAGAACGCGGTGCGGGCGGCCAGATAGTCGTGCATCCGGTTCAGCGGGGCCTCGCGCCCGGCGGCGACGTCGGCGGCCAGGGCGTCGTCAGCGGCGGGATCGCCGTAGGGCGCGGGCACCCGGGTGAAGCAGAGACGGTGCGCCGCCACATGGCGGGCCGTTACCGAGGGACCGCCGCCTTCCAACCCTGCCGCCACCGGTTCATTCTGCCACGCGCCCCGGGCCCGGGCGGGGCACCGCGTATAGCAGCGCGGCGTATGGCAGGGTGGCCAGCATGACGAGTGATTCGGCGCATCGTGGCATACGCTCGAACGGATCGGAAACAGCAGGTACACGGCCAGCAACGAACGCGGCGGCCAGCTCAGCATGGGCACCGGGGAGGGGGCCGACTTCACCCCGGTCGAGCTGCTGCTGGCCGCGATCGGCGGCTGTACGGCCGTCGACGTCGACATCCTGACCTCGCGCCGCTCCGAGCCGGACACGTTCGAGGTCATGGTCGACGCGGATAAGGTCAGGGACGCGGCGGGTAATCATCTCACCGACCTGATGGTGACGTTCCGCATCTCGCACGGCCGGCTGTGCACGGTGGGACGCACCGTCGAGCTCGGCACGCCCATCGCGACCCGGATCGAATAAGGCTTGAGCTGAGGACCCCCCTCAGCTGGCCCGTCAGCTGTGCCAGCGGAAACGCCAGACGGCGAAGGTCGCGCCGGCTGCCGTCCACAGTCCCAGGTTGGCCAGATCCCAGGCCGGGAACGGCTGCGCCGCGTAGGCGTTCTGCAGCACCTGGGCGAGCGACTTGACCGGGAACAGGGCCACCACGTGCGAGAGCCAGGGCGGCAGGCCACCGAAGGTGGGATCGAAGACACCGGAAATGATGGCGATGGGCAGGAAGCTGGCGTACGTCACCGGCCCGGCGGATTCGGCGCTGGTGATGACCGAACTGATGGCCAGGCCGAGCGAGGCGAAACACACGATCCCCAGGACCAGGCCGGCCGTCAGGGCCAGCAGGCCGCCGGGCCGCGGCATGGCGCCAAAGGCCAGCCAGCCGATCAGGCCCGTGCCCGCGGTCAGCAGGATCGCGGTGGCCACCGTGCTGACCAGCAATCCGCCGAGATAGGCTCCCGACGGCAGCGGCGTGGTCTTGATCCGCTTGAGCACGCCGTCGTGGCGCAGGACGGCCACCTTGGACCCGAGGTTCACGTAGGCGGCGACGATCACCCCGAAGGCCAGGATGCCGGGTACGAAGACCGTGGTGTTCTTGATATGAGTGCCGGGCAGGTACGAGCCGACGTTGGCCGCTCCGATCAGCAGCAGAATCATCAGCGGAAAGACGAAGGTGAACAGCGCGTACTCGGCGCTGCGCCAGAAACTGCGCTGCTCGATGAGCGCCTGCCCCATGGCGAGGCGAACCGATCTCGTCAAGTGCGATCTCCGTTGGCTTGGCTTAGATGCGGGTCCGCGCCCGCTCCGGTGAGCTGAAGGTAGGTGTCTTCGAGGCTGGGGGCGGTCACGGCCAGGCCGTCCAGGTCACCGAGGCTGTGCTGCAGCGCCCAGTCGAGCAGCAGCCGCAGCGTCATGCCTGGGTGGCCGCTGTGGCAGACCGACTCGGACCCGCGTACCGTCAGGTCGATCCCGTGCGGCAGCGGAACCTGGCCGCAGCGCAGGGCCGTCGGCGTGGTGAAGGAGATGCGGGTGGCCAGGCCGGCCAGGCCCGCGACCTCCTGTGTCGTCCCGGTCAGTTCAATGCGGCCCTCCCTGAGGATGGCTATCCGGTCGGCCAGCCGTTCCGCCTCGTCCAGGTAGTGGGTGGTGAGCAGGATCGTCTTGCCCAGCCGCCGGAGGTTCTCGATCGCCGCCCAGCACCGCCTGCGCGCCTCCGGGTCGAAGCCGGTGGTCGGCTCATCGAGAAAGACCAGATCGGGATCACCGGCGAGGGCTAGGGCGAAATCCAGACGCCGCCGCTGGCCCACAGACAGCTTCCTGACCTGGGTGTTCCGTGCTTCTGTGAGCTCCACGACCTCGAGCAGGTCGCCGAGCGAGCGCGGGTTCGGGTAGTACGTGCGCCACAGGTCGATGAGCTCGGCCACGCGGGCCTGCCGGGGAAAGCCGCATTCCTGCAAGACCATCCCGGCCCGCTCGCGCAGCCTAGCCGCCTGCGCCGCCGGGTCGAGACCAAGGACACGGACCGTCCCGGCCGTCGGGCGGCGGAAGCCCTCAAGGATCTCCAGGGTGGTGGTCTTGCCTGCCCCGTTCGGGCCGAGCAGGCAGAACACCTCGCCGTAGCGGACCTCGAAGTCGACACCGCACAGCACCTGCGTGGCGCCGTAGCTCATCCGCAGGTCGCAAACCTGCACCGCGACGCTATCGGTCATCGCGTGTCTCCGGCCGGGACCAGGGCGTGGACGAGCGCGTCGACCGCCGTGTCCTGGGCCAGCTCAGCCGGGATGGCGGCCCCGGCGGGGTCGGAGAACCGGTGCCGGGCGAACCAGGTCAGCGTCTCAAGCACCAGCCGGGCCGTGACCGGGGTGTCTGGCGTGCGCCGCAGCGTCCCGGCCTGGGCCCGGCTGCTCAGGTACTCGGTCAGCGCCGCGAGCACCGGTCCGCGGATGCCCGCGTTCAGCAGGTCCGCCATCTCCGGGAGCTCGCGAGCCGAGCGCTCAAGCATGTCGGCGGCTTCCCTGGTATGCGATTCAAGCTCGAAGAGCTCCCGGAGGATCTTCTCCAGCTCGGCCGCGGTGTCGCCGGGGCCCGGCGTGTTGTCGGGGCCGGACAGCGCCTCGGCGAGCGTGCCGAACGGCACGACCTCGGCGACGAAGGCGCGCGCCTCCGCCACGGTGGCCGCCAGCGGCGCCGGCGACAGGGGCAGGTCACCCACGGGCAGGTCTTCGAGCAGCAGCGCATGCCGGATCGCGAGCACGAACAAGCCTTCCTTGCTTCCCACGTAGCGGTAAATTGCCGCCTCCGACAGACCCATCTCGGCGGCGACGTCGCTCATCCTGGCCGACCGGTAGCCTTCCCGGGTGAATACCCGAACGGCCGCAGCGATCAGTTCGGGAAGTCGTTCGTGCGCGTCGCGTTTGCCTGTCATGTCCCGAAAGTATAGAAGTAAGTGAGCGGATCACTTACATGACGACCCACGACAAGCCGGAAGTTCCCTTCACCCAGCGTTCGGTTACGCCCTGATCCGGGGTCGCGGCGGCACCAGACCCTGGTCAGCGGAGGCGCGCGGCCAGTTCGGCGCTGCGGCGGGCGAAGCCGGCCCATTCGGGCGGCGTCTGGTCCAGGTGACGGCGGGCCGCGTCGGCGGCGTAGCCGAGGGGCAGCACCCGGCCCAGCCCGGATACCGCGTCACGCACCTTCTGGCCGCCCAGGTAGGGACCGAAATGCCGGGCCGGGTCACCGGGGGCCGGCTGATGCACCACGGTCACGCCGGGCGTGCGGGCGGACTCGCTCAGCCTGATCCAGACCTCGGGCTCCTGGCCGCCTCTCGGGCTGCGGTTCCACGGCGGGAGGCGCCGCTCCAGCAAGTTCCGCTCCAGCCAGGCGGCCTCGTGCGCGGAGTCGCAGACGACCGCCTCCACCCGGGCGATCCGGCCCACCATCACGGCCAGGTGCGCCCGGTCACCGAGATCACCCCAGTAAGAGACCACGCGACGGCGCAGGCTGACCGCCCGGCCGAGGTAGAGGACCTTTCCGGCCGCGTCACGGAACCGGTACACCCCGGCTGCGTGCGGGAGCCGGGCGGCCAGCCGCGAACGGCGGTCCGGGTGGGGTGGCGCAGGAGGCCAGCCCGACAAAGTCAGCGCCCATTCCGGACGGCTGGCGGGATGGTTCCACGATCCGTTGCCCACCGCATGCGCCGGCCCGCCGTCAAGAATCGCTGGTCGCGGGGGTGGTACCACGGACCGTTCGGCCCATCACGATGTGCTGAGCCGGCTACGGCGGTCAGCGGCGGGCGTTGCGTGTGGTGCCGGACAAATCCCTGCCTTAAGGTTTGTCCATGGCGGATTCCGAACCCGGCGGCGAGATCGCCCGCAGCGAACTTCGCGCCTCGCACGACGACCGGGACCGGGTAGTGGAGCTGCTGCGCGTGTCCGCCGGGGACGGAAGGCTGACCGCGGAGGAACTCGACCAGCGCCTGGAACTGGCGTTGACCGCGCGGACTTACGGTGAGCTGGCGAAACTGGTTACCGACCTGCCCGCGGCGGGGTCGGTGGCGAGCGCGCCCGCGGCGCTACCCAAGCCGAAAGACGTCGCGCGCATCGACTGCCGCAGCGGTCACGTGCGGCGCGTCGACCGGTGGGTAGTACCGCAGCGGTTGGAGGTGAAGGTGACTAGCGGCCACGTGATGCTTGACCTCACCCAGGCCGTCATCACCCAGCCGACACTGCGGCTCGACATCGACGTGCGCAGCGGTCATATCCTGCTCAGGACCAAGCCAGGGATCGTGGTGGACGCCGATGATGTGGCGATCCGCAGCGGGCACGTCAAGGTCCGCGCGCCCTGGGGTCCGGACCGGCCCGAGCTGCTGCGGGTCGAGGTCACGGGCAAGGTCGGCAGCGGCCACTTCCTGGCCGCGCCGCCGCGCCGGACGTTCTGGCAGTGGCTGACCAGACAACCTCAGCCGTACGCCATCACCGCACCCTGAGCAGCCGCCCGGCTGATCGTGGATAGAAACCGTGGCGACACCGGGCTTTGTATCCACGATCACGAGGGCGGCCGCGGTTGGACCGTGCTGACGCCGCGGTGACGCCGGCGCAGGCACGGACGCTGGCTCAGGTCCAGGCCGAACTACGCAGGCTCGTGCGCTACGACGACGAGTCCATCGTGCATGAGATGTGGATCAGGCAGCGGTACGACCTCGGGGCCGCGTCCAGCTATCTGCCCGCCCGGACGGCGGCCGTGCAGACGGCCTGGCACGAAGCCGGTCACGCCGTGGCCGCGCTGGCGGTCGGCGTGCGGTTCAGCTCCGCCAGCATCCGCCACGGGCAGGCCAGCCAGGGCCGGGTCCACGGTATCCAGAACGGAGGAGACCTCTCGTTCGTCATCGACGCGGCCGGGCAGATCGCCGAGCAGCTCCGCGACTGGTCCCTGCTGACCGACGACGGCGAGCTGAGGGCGTGGCTGGCGACGTGGCGGCGCGACGGCGGGGACGCGCGGAGGTTCCGGCTCGGCATCAGCGCACGCTACGGCGGTGATGAGCTCGCCGCCTGGCGTTACTGCGAGCAGACGCTGACCCCGCTGCGGCTGCGGATCCGCCAGCTGGCCCGGGCGCTGCTCGTGCACCCGAGGCATCTGCCCTACGAGGTGGCCGCGGCCATCGCGGACAGTGCCTGAGACGGAACGGGGCCTAGAAGGCGTCCAGGTACCAGTCGGGGAAGCTGGTGAGCGAGTCCAGGACCACCTCGGCGCCCGCGCCGGACAGGTCGGGTCCGGTGAACGAGCCGGTCGTGACGCCGACCGCCCGCGCGCCCGCCTGCACGGCGGCGGCCATGTCCGGCGGGGTGTCGCCGACGTAGGCGACCGCCTTCAGGGTCCGCAGCACCGCGGCCTTCTCCGGCCCGTGCACCAGGGTGAACAGCTCGTCGGCCGATAGCCCGACGGCTCGCAGGCTCGGCTCCACCGAGATGGGGTGCTTGGCCGTGATGATCACCACGCGCTGGCCCGCCGACCGGACCGCGGCCAGCGCCTCGTGCGCGCCGGGCAGCACGGTGGTGAGCTGCTCGGCCAGCGCCAGGTAGTGCCGCCGGTAGGTTTCGGCCGCCGCGGCGATCTGGCCGGGCGGGAACCAGAACGCCAGTTCGTCGTCCAGCTTGATGCCGAGCCGGCGGTCCACCGCCTCCAGGCCGATGTCGGTCGCAGTGTCCCGCGCGACTCCGGCGAAGGAGGCCAGGATGGCCGGCCGTGAGTTGATCAACGTCATGTCAAGGTCGAAGCCGACCGGACCCATCCCGCCCCCGTTTGCGTGTCCGCAGCGGCCGGCCAGATACCGGCCGGGTCACCTCAGCATTGTGCTCGGCCCGCGTTACGGTGCCGGCACCGGGGCAGGACAGCGCCACGGTGGTGAAGGCGTCGCCGGCCCGCGAGATCATCATCCCGAGCCAGAGCCGGCGGAACTCCGGGCGGCGGCCCACCTGAACATAACCCTGGAGTGTCGAGCGCACTGCCTGCTCCCTGCCCTTTTCCTGCCGCGCTACTGTGACCCCATGACGTGGGAAGACGTGCTCGCGTACTGCCTGGTCAAGCCGGGCGCCTGGCAGGACGAGCCGTGGGAGGGCGACGTCGTCGCCAAGGTCGGCAGCAAGATCTTCGCGTTTCTCGGCTCAGGAGCGACCCCCTCGGTCGGCCTGAAGTGCGGCACCAGCCGGGAGGACGCCGACGAATGGCTGCTGCGGTATCCGGATGACGCCCGGGTGATGGCATACATAGGCCGCTCGGGGTGGAACACATTGCTGATCGGCGGCGCGATTCCTGACGATGAAGTCACCGAGGCCATCGACGGCTCCTATGCGACTGTCGTGAGCAAGCTACCCAAGAAGGAACGTCCTTAGCACCCTTTATTTTCCGAACGGACCCGCCGGTCAGCGCCTGGTCAACTCCCCCCGCAGGCGGGGCGGCCGTTATTTATCAGCTGCACAGGTACGCGTATCGGGGGCGCCGTCAGGCGTCCGCGCCTTATTTATTCATTAATGTGACGCAAAGGGCATTGACGGCGCGGGGCGGGCGAAGTCGCGGAGGGGGGTGCGGGGCAAGCACCACGGCCCGTTCGGTCAAAAAGGTCTTGATTTTTGGCGGGTGACTTGGCTTGGCCGTAACGTGGCTGCTGTGACCATTGACGGCGATGCGGGGGCGGGCGAGGCGGTTGTTCCAGAGACCATACCCCCACCGGGTATTCCGGTGTCGGCGGGGGCGCTCGTCTTCGACCGGGCCGGGCGGCTGCTGATCCTCAAGCCGACCTACAAGTCCGGCTGGACCATCCCCGGTGGCGTCATGGAGGCGGACGGGGAGACGCCGTGGGATGCGTGCCGGCGTGAGGTTCGGGAGGAGTGTGGCATCGAGGTCCGCCGGGGCCGGCTCGCGTGCATGGACTTCCGCCGTCCGCGCCCAGGCCGGCCCGGAGGCATCAGGTTCCTGTTCGACTGCGGCCAGGCCGGTGACCAGGCCCTGGCCGACCTCGTGCTGCAGCCCGAGGAGATCTCCGAGTACCGGCTGGCCGCGCTCGCGGACGCGCTCGAACTGCTCAGACGCCCGATCCGGCGGCGGGTGCGGGCGGCCACCGGCAGCCGGCGGCTGGTTTACCTGGAGAACGGCTGTCCGGTGCCCGGAGTCGGGCCGCCGGCCTGAGCAGGGCAACTACTCATGTTCATCCGGGATGCGGAGGAACCAGAGGACAGTGGTGCGGATGATGAGAGGCGGGATCGGCGCG
>ODAK010000315.1_pt1 | contig 55855 bp, 52 predicted proteins | sample 1539591 | NCBI WGS metagenome assembly ODAK01 (sample SAMEA3539303, study PRJEB22396) | soil metagenome | biome: tundra; feature: field; material: soil | place: USA | collected 2010-05 | depth 0.15 m
TAATAATCGGCATATTTGATAAAATGATTGCCGATACAGTAAGCATGTCATGCGGATATATCCAGATTCATCACATCGGGTACTGGGAAAGCAAGTCCATCGACAGCAGCTTCGAAGAAAACCCAAAACTTTCCACTTTTCTAACAAATGAAAAAGAAGTGACGGACTGGGCTCCCCATCTTGAGGCGTTTGCATTGGCGTCTTCAGGGGAGCGCACTAAAGGCATAATGGTTACCGGAATTGACCCTGAAAGGGAAAATTCAGTATCAAAACTTTCACAAAAATTAATCGCCGGAAAATATCTTTCAAATGGTGATAGTAGTATTTTGATAACTGAAGGATTGGCAGATTATTTAAAGCTAAAAGTAAATGACACCATGGTATTATTGGGGCAAGGCTATCATGGAAATATGGCTGCAGGAAAATATGCCATAAATGGAATTGTACGGCTTCCAATACCTGAAATGAATAAAGGAATGGCATGGCTTCCAATGGCAAGTTGCAGAGATCTAATGAGCACGGGCGCAAGATATACTTCCATCTCCATAATGGTGAATAACAGGAATAAGCTTGATGCATTGAGAGGGCGTATCATAAAACAAACAAGCGGCCAGGGTTATGAAGTAATGACATGGCAGCAAATGATTCCTGAACTGGACCAGTTTTTTCAGGCAAAGATGGGGCAGAACGTGATAATGTCAGGCATACTTTATCTCGTCATTGCCTTTGGAATATTTGGCACTATACTTATGATGCTGAATGAACGAATTCATGAGTTTGGGATTCTTATTGCCATAGGAATGAAGAAAGGAATTTTGGCAAGAATAGTTGTAATGGAGATGATATTGATGTCGATAGTAGGAACATTATTTGGAATAGCCGGAGCTTTTCCTATAGTGCTTTACTTCCGGTTGCATCCCATCCACATCGGAGGGAGCTGGGGCGCGATAGCTGAAAAATTTAATTTCGAGCCTGTTATACAACCCTCAATTGGCATTTCACATTTTATCATACAGGGATATGTTGTGTTATTTATTGCAGTTGCACTTTCGATGTACGCAATAGTTAAGATATATAAGATCAAGGCTATAGCGGCTATAAACAGTTAAATATGCTTTTTACAATAGCATGGAGAAATATCTGGAGAAACAAGACTCGCAGCACTGTCGTAATTGCGTCAGTTGCTGTCGGCTTATTTGCCGGTATGTTTATGATGGCATTTTTCTGGGGATTGGCAATACAGGAAATAGATAGCGCTGTTGATATACAGCTTTCGCATATACAAATTCATAATCTTTCTTTCAGTGACGATAAGGATGTAAACTTTACTGTTGAAAATGGACCTGCCATTATTAATGAAATCAGGAGAGATACAAATGTGAACGCTGTATCCGGAAGGGTAATTACTTCGGGAATGATTTCCTCTTCTTCTACTGCATCGGGTGTGGAGATTCATGGCATTATTCCTGCTGATGAAAAAAGTGTAAGCAGCATATACCGTGATATAGTGGAGGGGGATTATTTTACCGGAGAAAAGAAAAATGAAATAGTGATAGGGAAGAAACTTGCTGAAAAACTCGGAGTAAAATTGCATAGTAAGATAGTGCTCACATTTCAATCGAAGAGTGGTGATTTAACAGCAGGCTCTTTCAGGATTGCCGGAATTTTCCGGTCACGCAACTCAACTTTTGATGAATCAACAGTATTTACAAAATTTGATGACCTTGCTCAATTATTAGGAACAGGTGATGGAATTCATGAAATAGCCATCATACTAAAAGATGGTAAAGTTGCGGAAACTGTTGCAAACAGATTCAAAAAACAATATCCCGCTTTACTGATACAAACATGGAAAGAGCTTTCGCCTGAAATAGCCATGCTTACCGGCCTTTTCGACCAGATGATGTATATTATAATTGGTATCATACTTCTTGCGCTCATGTTCGGCATTATTAATACCATGCTTATGGCTGTACTGGAAAGGCAAAGGGAGTTTGGAATCCTGATGGCCATTGGCATGAATAAGCCACGTGTATTTTTTATGGTAGTGCTGGAATCGGTTATGCTTACCTGTGTGGGTATTCCTGCCGGAATACTCCTAGCTATTGTAACGGTTGATTTCTTTTCCAAACACGGCATTGATTTATCTGCTTTCTCACAGGCATTATCACAATTTGGTTTCAGCAACATTGTTTACCCTGAATTACAAACCAATATGTTTTTGCCTGTTATATTCATGACTGCGCTTACCGCAATATTATCAGCCATTTATCCTGCTATAAAAGCATTACAATTTAAACCTGCTATAGCAACTCATAAAATCTAAACCATCATGGGCATCATAATCGAATCGCACAATCTCTCAAAAGTATATAACCCTAAAACAATACCTGTATATGCTGTTAATGGGGTAGATCTGCATGTTGATGAAGGTGAATTTACAGCCCTCGTTGGGCCTTCTGGTTCGGGTAAAACAACCTTGCTTAACCTTATTGGTGGCCTGGATTATCCTACCAGCGGTGATGTTAAAATTGACGGAGTTGACATTACCATGATGAATGAAAATAAACTGATCGATTTCAGGCTTCATAATATCGGTTTTGTATTCCAGGCATATAATCTTATACCAGTACTAACGGCAAGTGAGAATGTTGAATTTGTAATGATGATGCTTAAAAAGCCAAAACGTGAAAGAGACCAACGCGTTAAAGAACTTCTCGCAGAAGTAGGGCTTTCTGACAGGGCCAAAAACCGTCCATCTGAACTTTCAGGCGGTCAACAGCAACGGGTAGCAGTTGGAAGAGCTCTTGCATCAAAGCCGCGTTTTATCCTGGCAGATGAGCCAACTGCTAATCTTGATTCAAAATCAACAGAAAACCTATTGGAGATTATGGCAAAGCTAAATAAAGAAGAAAAAATGACTTTTATTTTTTCTACACACGACCAGCGGGTGATAGATAAAGCCCGCAGGGTAATTACCCTGGTAGATGGCAGGATAGTATCCGATATAAAACAATGAACAGAAGTTTACACATATTGATTATATCTGCCTGTTTAATTTCTTTTCATGTTGTGCGTGGACAGAATGATACCACAAAACACGACCATAAGTTTACAATGAAAGGGTATGTCAAATATCTTGAACAAGTCAGTTTTAGCAATGATGCAACCAAACTGATGACGAATGAACTGATTCACAACAGGCTTAATTTTCGTTATCGGCCTGAGGATAATTTTGACTTCAGGTTAGATATTCGCAACAGGATATATTACGGGGAGTTGGTTCAAACCTATCCGGATTTTGCATCGCTTGTAACAGGCTCAGATGAAACATTCAACCTATCTAAAAATTGGGTGAACCGAAATGCTGTTCTTATAAATAGCACAATCGACCGGGCAAGCGCAGAGTATATTAAAGGGAAATGGGATATTACGCTGGGCAGGCAACGCATTAATTGGGGAATAAATAATGTATGGACACCCAATGATATCTTTAATGCTTTTAATTACTTTGATTTTGATTATGAGGAACGGCCCGGCACTGATGCTGCACGTGTTCAATATGCTTTTACCAGTTCATCATCTTTGGAAATTGCTGCAACGCCTGGTAAATCTTCCAGCCGGCATATCGGGGCGCTTATGTATCACATCAATAAATGGGATTATGATTTTCAGTTATTTTCTGGTATCTATCAGCATGATTTTGCTACAGGCCTGGGGTGGGCAGGTAATATCAAGGGTGCAGGATTTAAGGGCGAAGTATCTTATTTTACTCCTTATGGTCATTATACTGACACCGCAACAATAGCTGCATCATTATCGCTTGATTACGCTTTTAAAAATGGCATCTATATCCTTATCTCCGGCTTATATAACAACATCGGGATAGACAGCATTATTAATATCACACAATTGACTTCGGCATCTCTTTCAGCTAAAAATATTTTTCCATTTAAATACACTGCATTTGCAGAAATTTCTTATTCTTTCACTCCAATACTTAAAGGCTCCCTCGGCGGCATGTATTCTCCTTCAGGCAACTCTATAGTTATATTGCCTGACATCGCATATTCAATTGCCAATAACTGGCTGCTCGACCTGGTCGGGCAATCTTTTTTTTCAATACAAAGCAGAAGATATAGTTCAGTGGGAAATAGTTTTTATCTGAGGATAAAGTGGGGATTCTAATTTCTTTATCGCAATAAGTAACAACTATTTACCCGTATATCTAAACATAGGTACCTATTCGGCATTTGTGTCAGCTAATACCGAGCGTTGTCGCAACTTTTGAATTTGATACAGTTTCCAGGCTCCTTATGATTAAAGGAATAGCATTTTTCTGTAATTAAGAAGACTCATTCATATTCAGAAAATTCGATAACATATGAACTGTCAATACTGGGTAGTACCTTTCTTATTAATAATTATGACTGCTCGCCAGACCCGAAACCATTGGAAATTTTATAAATTAGGTGTCCGAAAAGGTTATCAAATTAGCACCTCAAAATGATACAATAATTTGAAAATTGCGAAAATGTACAGTCAATTACTAAAAGGAAAATAGATGCATAATATAGTTTACAGTTTTTCCAAAAGATCTATCACGTTTTCTCTTTTCAAGATTAAATAACCCAACCGGTCATTACTAATTCCATCCTTCAAATTATAATTAAAATGAAGTTGCTCATTGGATACATTAGTCTCAAAATATTTGAAATTAATATTGGGATAGTTTTTAAGCGTTTCACTAATTTCATATAAATGAGTAGATAAAATAAACAAGCAGCCTTTTATTTTTATAAGCCCTTCAATAACCACTGTACTGCATTTCATGGCATCCTGAACATTAGTTCCTTTAAAAAGTTCATCAATAAGAATTAACCATTTTCTGCCATCATTAATTTTGAGAATCGTATTTTTTATTCTTTGCACTTCATTATAGAAATAACTTTCTCCTTTCACTAAATTATCAACTACATTAATATTGCTCAATAATCCATCAAAGAATGAAAGTTCCATTGACTCTGCAGGAACTCCCATGCCGATATGCGCAAGAAAAACCGCGCTTCCAACTGCTTTAATAAAAGTACTTTTGCCGGCCATATTGGCACCGGTCAAAAAAATGAAATTATTTTGATGATCCAGTTCTAAGTTATACGCCACCGGATTATGCAGCAATATATGGAACAAACCCTTAGCCGCTATTGAGGGCTGTTCGGTTTCTTTTACCACGGGATAAACCAGGTTAAATTCTTTTACAGCCATTGCCATTCCGTACCATGCATCTAACTGGTAATAAATCTCAATGATTTCAAAAATATTTTCTTTAAAATGATATCGTAAATAATTTCCCAGGGCCAGCATTTCTGCCATGGAAAGGTCACTCATCTTTTCCCTTGAAGAAAAAATATTAAGTTGATATTTTTCCATTAATAGCTCAGCCTTTTCCAAAAATTTTCGGAGGTTTTCAGGCGTATCTTCTTTCAAAAAAATGTTTATTATTTTTTTCATGCCTTTAATAAAATCAAATGCATGTCCGGTTGAATATTTAACCAGGGAATAATCCGGCCCATGGAATATTTTATAAAAATATGCTGATGATGCTGTTGGCCTTGACGGAATCTGGTCAATAGTGCATTCGTAAAATTTATGGATCATCAGAATAGATCCGTTACTTATGGTTAATGGCCACTCATCTTTCTTATCCTGAAAAATCTGCAACGTTTTTTGAACATGTTTAATTGCAGTAACATCCGGAAGGGATTTCTGAAAAATTGATCTCAGTTTTTCCCGTCCTCCGACGGTCCTGGTAAAATTCAATTTATGAAAAATAGAAAATTCTTCATCATGTTGAAATACTGAAAGATCATTTAAAGTAGTATTGTCTGTTTCCATTCAATTAGCCCCGGGTTTTCGCCAAAGCAAGAAAATTTTAATTATTGAAAGAAAGCCTCATTCCTTTAGAGGATTCATTAAACGATACTTTTCCATAATCATCCTCTAAAGAATACACGCAATTCCCATTTACAAAAGTTTTCAAAATCGCTGCAGGAAATGTCATGCCTTCCAAAGGGCTCCATCCGCATTTGTATAGAATATTATCCTTTTCAACAGCAGATATTTTATGTAAATCCACCACCACAAGGTCGGCAAAATAACCTTCATGAATATAGCCCCTGTTTTCGATTACAAAACAATCTGCAACAGCATGGCTCATTTTCTCTGCAATTTTCTCCAACGATATTTTTCCAGCTTTGTAATAGGATAGCATCATCAGTAAAGAATGCTGTACGAGCGGAAGACCTGAATGGGCATGCTCATAAGGAGGTTGCTTTTCTTCCCAGGTATGCGGAGCATGATCGGTGGCTATTACATCCAGCCGGTCATCCAGCAAGGCATCCCACAGGGCCGCTTTATTTTTTGCTTCTTTTATTGCCGGATTACATTTAATCAGGTAACCCAATTTCTCATAATCATCTGATGTAAAATGGAGATGGTGAAGGCAAACCTCTGCTGTGATTCTTTTCTTTTTTAAGGCAATATCATTTTTAAATAAATCCAATTCGTTCCGGGTAGAGATATGCAATATGTGAAGCCTGCTGTCATACTTCTTTGCAAGCGAAACTGCATCTGAAGATGAATGGTAACAGGCATTTACATCTCTGATAATGGGATGATCTGAAGGCGCGAGGTCTGGTTTACTATTTTTTAATTTATGATAATTATCCTTTATTATTTTTTCATCTTCACAGTGAGTTGCTATCAGCAATTCACTTTCAGCAAATATTTTATTGAGTGTTGATTCGTTATCAACCAACATATTCCCGGTGCTGGAACCCATAAAAATTTTTACTCCGCAAATATCTTTTTTCCTTTTATTCATCTTCAAAACCTCATCAGCATTGGTATTGCTGGTTCCCATATAGAAAGAATAATTAGCGAAGGAAGTATGTTTTGCGATTACATATTTATTTTCCAGCAAAGATTCTGTGAGAGCATTGGGAATTGTATTTGGCATCTCCATGAATGAGGTAACACCACCGGCCACACCGGCTTTAGATTCGGTATGGATAGTTCCTTTATGAGTCAATCCCGGTTCCCGAAAATGCACCTGGTCGTCAATTATACCGGGAAAAAGATGCAATCCTTCTCCCTGTATTTCCAAAACTCTTTCTTTTATTGAAAGGCCTCTGCCTATGCGTTCAATTCTGCCGTTTTTCAGGTAAATATCTTTCTGCTCAATTTTTCCGTCATTGACAATGAATATATTTTTTAAAAGGTAATTTTGCATATCTTGGAAATTAATTAATAAAGCACCAAACCTGATGCAAATTATAAAAAGGCTTTTTATAGTATTGATATTTATTTCCCCGTTTATTGTAAGTGCCCAAATATCTTATCTGCCGGAAGGATCAAAAGAGTATGATTTTTTGGATCGGCTTGAAATTAAGCTTGGCCAGAATAACAACATCAACTTCTCAACCGTAAAACCGTATAGCCGCAAGTCAATAGTTAAAGAGACAGAATTGATAGACAGCCTGGGCTCGCATGACGCCGATTCGCTTTCTGAGCATGAAATCACAAAATGGGAATCCCTTAATCTTTCAAAGATTGATAAAGATAATATTCACAGCATATTGATGAATAGTCCGGAATGGGTCAGTGGTTCAAAAGAGAGTTTCTTAAGCAAGAAACCGGTACTAAAAAACTTTTATGTTACGAAGCCCAATTTACTTGAAGTAAATACAAAAGATTTTTTTCTTGCGTTAAACCCGGTGATATATTATTCGATGAGTAAAGAATCAACAAATGATGAAAATATTTTTATTAATAAAAGAGGCGTTACTGCCCGGGGAATTATTGCCAACCGAATAGGGTTCTACACAACCATGTCGGATAACCAGGAAAGAGGCCCGTTGTTTTTCCAAAACAGGGTCAAGGAATTTGACGCTGTTCCGGGAGTTGGCTTTTATAAAAGCTTTAAGAATACGGCCGTCGACTATTTTGACGCCAGGGGTTACATAACCTTTAATATCACCAAATACATTGATGTGCAATTTGGGTATGATAAAAATTTTATTGGCAACGGGTACAGAAGTCTTTTCCTTAGCGATAACTCCAATAGTTACCTTTTCCTGAAACTGAATACTAAAATCTGGAAATTCAATTATGAAAATATTTTCATGCAGTTGATTCCGGAATCCCGAAATACGGCTGATACCTTATTAGATAGAAAATATATGGCATTGCATCACCTAAGCATGAACGTTACCCGTTGGCTCAATTTGGGGTTATTTGAAAGCATTACATTCGCAAGACGCCAGTATTTTGATTTTGAATATTTAAATCCAATTATATTCCTGAGATATGTGGAAGGAAATATTGGCAGTCCCGATAAAGCAAATGTCGGATTAGATTTTAAAGCCAATTTTGCTCACCATTTCCAGGCTTATGGCCAATTCTTACTTGATGAATTTATTGCGAGTGAAATAGTAAAGAATAATGGCTATTGGGCAAATAAATATGGTTACCAACTGGGGGTGAAGTATGTAGACGCATTCCAAGTCCAAAATCTTGATTTGCAGGTTGAGAGTGACAGGTTGAGGCCTTTTACTTTTCAGCACAATGACAATTATAGTAATTACACACATTATAACCAGCCGCTGGCAGACCCCCTTGGAGCTAATTTCCAGGAATATATAGGGATCCTTAAATACCAGCCGCGGCCCAAATGGTATATAAATGCAAGGGCAATCTATTATTTCCAGGGCCTTGATTCTGCAGGACAGAACTTTGGCAGCAATCCTTTAGAATTATATACTACCCGGACCAGGGATTATGGATATTATGTGGGAAGCGGGAATAAAGCGAAGTGCCTGAATGCCTCTTTGAGGCTCTCATATGAACTAAAGGAAAACCTTTTTATAGAAGCCAGCTACCTGTACCGAAAGTATGCTGTAGCCCAGGGCCCGGGAGCCGGCACAACATCGATGTTTGGATTAGGGATCAGATGGAATGCTGCAATAAGGGAATATGATTATTGACCCAGGAATTATTCTACCGTAAGAGAAAAAGTGACCATTTTAGAATATATATTATCAATTACATTTGAGTATAGAAGGTTTGGATTCGGACTATGGAGATTTACCAGTCCGCTGCTTATCTTTATTTCAGGAGATAGTACAAAATAGGAGAAATAAAGATGGCATCCCATACCAAGCTCCATGCTAAAATCATAAGGTTTTAATTTTATCAGATCCTCTGCTTTTCGGGCACTGGCGGTGCTGGCAAGGTCATAATCAATTTTACCTCCCAGAATGGTGTACGCTTTAAAATTACCGATCCGGTCGCTGCTGAAAGCAAGCTGAAAAGGGAAACTCATTTTTATAGACTGTACATTCTTGGTAACGACGGATACAGTTGGATATTTTTGAGTATATACAAAACCTGCCTGGGAAAAAGTTAGATCAAGAGGATGCATTCTGATATCAAAATGATTGCTCAATCGCAGGTTCACCAGCCAGGCAAGATTGATACCGGCATTAGTGATACTTTCCACGTCCAGCACGGAATCATTTTGCAAAAACTTATTATTCTCATTGAATGAAAAGTGAGAGGCATTATAACCAAGGTTGATCCCAAAGTGATAGGGCTTATCATCATGCCCATCCTGGTTAATGTCATCGCGCAGCTGTGCTATCAACGCAGTTGTACAAAACAAGAAGGAAGTAACCAGCAAAACTATTTTTCGGCACAATAAATGGTGCATATTCCTAAGCTCAAGGTTTTGTAGAAACTATTTCGATAATTTAGCTGGTTTAATATTTGAATAAAGTTTCCTTTTTCGGGAAATTGTTGAACTGAATCATTTAAGTATTGATAGGCATCATTATTTTTAGAAATAAGCCTCCCGATTTTTGGGGTAATAAATTTCAGATAAAAATTATAAAAATTCTTTATTACCGGCGCGGTTGGTTTGGAAAATTCCAGAACGATCAATTTTCCGCCGGTCTTCAGAACCCTTTTTATCTCAGAAAGCCCCTTTTCAAGATTTTCAAAATTTCGCACCCCAAATGCAACAGTTACAGCATCAAACGAGTCATTGGGAAAAAAAATTGCCTCACTGTCGCCATTTAACAACTGAATTTGATCTTCCAGCCCCAAATTCCTGATTTTCTTTCGCCCCAATTCAAGCATTCCCTCACTTATATCTATTCCCGTAATACCGGCAGGTTTTAACAAATTATAGCTTGTAATTGCAAAATCCCCAGTACCTGTCGCAACATCCAATATCTTTTCAGGATGCAGAGTTTCCAACTCTTTGATTGCCTTTTTCCGCCAGCTTTTATCAATGCCCGCACTCAAAAATCTATTTAAAAAATCATAACGAAAAGCAATTTTGTCGAACATTTTTTCTACCTGCTTTCTCTTGCTCTCACCTGAATCCTTGAAAGGAACTACCAAATCATGGTCATAGGTTTTCATAACCTCAAAGATAGTTTTTTGACAATAAAAGCCACCAGAACCTGCTATCTTTCACGTTTATTTTAGATATTGGTCATGGTAACCGGAATGATGCCGGCATTTTCCTGATATATATTGCATAGTTTATGGAAATTATCAAAGCTGAATATATTACCAGCAGCCCATCTTATGAGGATTGCCCGCCACCCGATGAATCCGAATATGCTTTTATTGGAAGGAGTAACGTGGGGAAATCTTCTATCATAAATATGCTTTGTAATAATGAAAAGCTTGCCAGGACTTCAAATACCCCGGGCAAAACCCAACTCATTAATCATTTTGAAATAACCAGTATTCAAAAAAAGGATGACCATAAAAAAACAAAATGGTTCCTGGTAGATTTGCCTGGTTATGGATTTGCAAAAAAATCTCTTAGCAGCCGCCGAAGATGGGAACAAATGATTGAAAACTATCTCAGGAAAAGAGTGAATCTAACTAACGTATTTCTGTTAATTGATTCAAGGCTTTCGCCACAAAAGTTAGATCTTGACTTCATAAAAAAACTGGAATTATGGCATGTCCCTTTTACGATCATTTTTACAAAATCTGATAAGGTCTCTCAATCAGCGGTGAGCAGGAATGTAAACTTATTATTAGATAGCCTAAGGAAATCACAGCAATTTTTACCTCAACATTTTATCACCAGTTCACTGAAAAAAACGGGGAGAAATAAAATTTTGGACCTGATTAGGGAAATGAATATTAATACAGGAGGGGTTTGAAAAAAAATTCAAAATTAATTTTCGCAAACCAATTGTACTCAGAAGCAACAGGCAAATCAGCCAAAAATCAGTTCACAACTTTATTGGCACAGCTACTGCTGGCAAATGCTTCAGGCTTCGCTTTGAAAGCAAATCCCATTCCAAGAATGTAACCCATTGCTTCCCGCAATGCCTCATTACTTTTGAAGTGAGGATTCGTATTGATGTCGGCATGCACTTCCATGTCTACATCATACAAGGTGAATATATCACAAAGTTCATAAGCAATCTCTATGCTCTTAGCCACTTCTACAAGCATTCGTTCCTTAATGCTATACACCACTTTTGTTTTATCATTATGAATAAACATAAAGCCTCCATGCCCTTCACGCAGGAAAACAATTACTGTTGCAAACTCTGTATCTGCACCCTTTACCTGGCTGTCGGTGCCGATGCAAACCTTTAATTTGTAACCTGCTTCAGTTTCCTTTTTTATGGCTGATTCCACAGCGCCTTTAATAGGAAGATCGATAATATCACCATTAAATTTTCTCCAGTGCATAAAAAATTGTTTTTTAAAATTACCGAAATTCCGGTAACAAAGGAGATAAATACAATTAATAATAATTATTTAACCGGGATTTTCGAATATCTTTTATAAGGATAAGCGAATTATAGGAATAGAAACCGAAAAAAAGGGCCAGCCCCTAATGCTGACCCTAAACTTACACATGAATCTACCTTACAGTTTTATATTTCTTTCGGCCAGTCTTTGAGAGCCATTTTTTTGAATAAGATGAATTCCGTTAGGGCTATTGTTGCTATTTATTGTTTTAGTCAATGTGTATATTTTTCTTCTTTCCAAAACTCTTCTGTTGTTATTTGCTATTTTGTAGTCAAATTTATTTTCAAACTTAAAGTGAACAGTAGATGCCTCTAATATAGTGAAGGCTATTTCTTGTTCAGATTCCGAAGCAGGTACATTTGCTGAATAACTGCTAAATAATAGGTGGCCGGAATAGGTAACCATCCGGGCTTTTGCACTTGAAAAAACAGATTGTAACAGGAATAATACCAGAATTCTTGGAAAGGTTTTCATAGTTAGCAGGTTCTCATTCGGTTAAGAATCAGACTACAATAAACGCTGGCCGAAACAAAAAATTATATTCATCCTTCTAAAAAATAAAAATTAGAGAAAAAGTACGCCAAAGAAAACCGTATTAATACAATCCTGTGCTTAGCATTACTAACGTACAGGCATATTTCGTCTCGATTCCATACTGCATTGCCAAATCAGCAAGTTCTTCATTTTCAGCGCCGGGATTAAAGATGATGCGTTTCGGAAGAAGAGAAATTATGTAGTCGTAATAAAGCTTCTGATTGCCAGGATTCAGGTAAAGAGAGACAGTATCCAAATCTTTAATGTCTTTTTGCTGAGTCTCAATCTTTATTTTCCCTACATGACCGGATCGTTTCCCAATAGCAATAACGTCATGTCCTTTAGATTCAAGCGCGTTAATAGCAAGATAGCTATACCGATAAGGATGGTCAGAGGCGCCAAGTACTAGCGTTTTTTTATTCATCATACAGTTTATTCATTAAGGAATCTGGAACTTATTTCAGGTGAAGGCACCATGCACTCATCTTTTCTCCCAAACCACCTGTACTTTTTTTTTGCAATGAAATTGTAAATTCCATCCCTTATAAATTTTGGCACAAGGATAAAACAATAAAATAAAACCGACCACCATTTTAATTGTTTCAAAACCCTCAGAGCCCCGGTAGATTTTGTAAATATTTTTCCATTTTCAACAAGAATAAAGGAATTCAATAGATCCGTATCAATTGAATAATCGGCTAATAATTTCTTTGCCTTATCTGACTGCAAAGAAGCAAACAGGAATTTCTTTTCAGGATCATGCTTAATCAAGAATTGCACAGACCAGTTGCAAAGGTTGCAAACACCATCAAATAATATAATTGAATGCTTCTTCACAAAACCACAAAATTACTAAAACTCCTTGCCATGAGTAGCTTTAATGAGCCAGTTTATAGCTGGAGGGAAATGCCTGACGGCATTTATGAAAAAATTTGTCAGATCTTCTTTTCCAAAGAGATGCTGAATCATTCGTCCGGCCCTCAACCTTCCATTAAAATGGCTTTTCCATTGGTGTCTGTATTTTTCTTCCATCTCTGTTCTTGAAATGTTACTACTCAGGAATAAGTTTATAACTTCGAAAGCTATCTTTGAGGAATGAAGGGCCATACTCATTCCGTTTCCGCATAATGGGGTAATCATTCCGGCTGAATCACCTGTCATAAGCACATGATTTTCAACCTGTGTTTTCTTGTCAAAACTAATTTGAGAAATAGTAACAGGTTCATGGAAAAGGAATTCTGATTGAGAAAAAATTTCCTTCAAAAAGGGATTCCTGAATAAAACCCTTTCTTCCATTTTTGTTATGGAATTATTATTTTCCATTAGGTTTTGAGCGGTAGTTAGGTAGCAAAGGCAATAATCACCTCCTTCAATCGCCGATATACCACAGTATCCATTCATAAAATTATGCAAGGCTATTGTATCTTTTGGAAAAGAAGCCCTAATGTGGTACTTCACACCAATATAATTATTAAGCTTGCCTGGGGGGGTCTTAAGAAAGCCCCTCGACCATTTTATATCAAGGTTACTTCGTTTTCCAAAACAGCCGGAGGCTACTTTGCATTCAATTTCGCCTCCTTTGTATAATATCGTAAATAATCCCTCCCTAAAAATAACCTCATACACCTTTGTTCCTTCCATAACACATACACCATTTCTTTCTGCAATTTTTTTCAATTCACAATCGATAAAATAGCGGCTAATCCCAAAGCCTCCAAGGTCAAGGTTTGCTTTAATCAAATTTCCGGATGGAGAAGAAACCATTAATTTTTTTATAATAGGCAGGTCAAACCCGGCAAGGTCAAGTCCGAGATTCAAGAGAAAATTCCAACTTTCAAGGCTTATATATTCTCCGCAAACTCTGTGAAAGGGATATTTTTCTTTTTCGAATAAGATTACCTTATAACCTTTTTTGGCTAATAAAATTGAAAGCGAAAGGCCTGCAAGTCCACCACCTATAATTCCAACATCCCACGCGGATTGGTCCTTTTCAGAATAGCGGTTAACTCTTTCCATAAATTATATGTAAACCTACCTTTAAATGAGGCATCCTATTTTTTTCTGATCATCTTCCATTTTAATTCAAGGCGCCGACAATTACCAGGTACCTGAAAGCCCATTTCCACCGAATGCTATATTTGCTGATACCTGCTCTTCTGAATATTTCTTTCCATTCATTTCTCCGGAAGCCCCGCAACACTGAAAGAGGAGCATCGTTTCGTACAAGGTATGATTTAGAAAAAAATTTCGTCATATACCTGATGAAATAATAAGCTACCGGATGGCGGTGTAAATCATTAATAAAAAATCCAATGCTTACGTTTTGCTGCATCCATTGAATCATTTCCACAAGTTCCTCCTCATTAAAATGATGACAAAAAAGTGAAGAAAAAATAATATCAGGCTTAATCATTCCAAATTGCATTAGCCTGTAATCCGAAACAATAAAATTTACGTCCCCTTCATCCCAACTACTATTTGCGTAATCAATGCAATCCGGATTGATGTCAATACCGGTAAAAGCAGCCTTAATCTTATTTTTATTACAATATGACGAAAGAGCCTTAAGATTATCGCCTCCTCCGCAACCTATTTCACAAACTGAAATATTTTTCTTTTTACCTGCAAGCACTTTAAATCCGCTAACAGAAATAGTATGACCGCCAAGATTTGAATTAATAAAATCCAGTTCTTCCAAGTTCATAGTAATATCCTCAAACGGAATTCCCACTCCGTCAAGTAATTCTTTTCCAGATGAACGATGTTGAAAATTAATCATCAGATAAAATGAATGTCTCTAATGTTAACCCCGGGCCAAATGCAGCGCCGAAAATATTTGTTCTTTGGTCGTTGTTCTTTTCGATCGAATCCATAATTTCCTTCAAAACAAATAAAACCGTTGGAGAGGACATATTTCCATAGTTCTTTAATACATTATATGAATGAACCATGTCTTTGGCAGATATATCAATACTTTTTTCAACAGCTGAAAGAATTCTTTTGCCTCCGGGATGAATGCACCAATGAGAAATTTCCTCTTTCTTAAGATTTGCATGCACCAATGCATTACCCAAAAGCTGATTAAAATCCTGCTCAATAAGTTCAGGTACATACCCGGAAAGATTCATTAAAAAACCCGAAGATGAAAGTTCCCAACTCATATCTTTTTTTCCCTTAAAGGATACTTCACTGTAAAATTTTTTGATTCTTAATCCTTCTTCAGGATCCTCGTCGTGTGCAATTAATACAGCTGCAGCTCCATCACCGAACAAAAGACCTGAGGCAACATTATCTATTGAGCTTTCCTTTTGGAAGTGCAGCGTACAAAGCTCAGTACAAACAACCATCACCTTGGCATTTCTATCATTCGCACAAAAAGCTTCTGCTAATTTTAAACCATGAATGGCTGCATAACAACCCATAAAATTTATCGACGTTCTGAAAATACTTGAAGGCAAATCCATTTCTTCCATAACCTGTAAATCAAGGCCGGGAGCACTCATCCCCGTACAACTTATCGTGATTAAGTGCGTGATTTCATTTTTTGATATCTTTTTGTCCATGCATTTTTTAATTGCATCAACGCTGAGTGCAGGTGCAGAATTATTAAACCATTTCATTCTCATCTCTAGGTTAGGAAAAGGTTCCAGGTTTTCGGAGGCCGGATAAAATTGCCAGTTATCTGCATTTGAGCTATAGTCCGGCAATACTGAATATCTTGATTCAATACCACTTTGATTGTATAAATATTTTAGTTTACGCTTATCTGTCTCGTTCATGGCGTAAACCCTTTGCATGAAGGTTAGAATGTCCTTTTGCCCATGGCGATAGGCTGGTACCGAAGTGGCTATTGAAATAATTTTACTCAAAAAAGTGAAATATTAAAATTGTAATAAATCCAAGATTTGCACATATAGATGCTAACAAATTCATTCGCATTGTGTTCTTAAAATTAGCTTCTTTTTTATTTTTCTGAACTTTCCTGAACCATATCACGTAATAAACAAGCACTGGAAGCATAAAGGCTTGTAAAATGAAAAAGCTTTTTTGATCGAGATTCAGGAAAAATTGAAGACCCAGAAAAAAGAAAGCAATGGTATAGACAATTCCTGTAAAAATGAAAGTTCCTCTATACCCAAGTTTGTAACTTAGTGTTTGAACGCCATCTTTCAAATCCTCTTCATGCTGGTAAATTTGAGTGAGCGGGTAAAATCCGCCTATCAGGAAGCTTGAAGCAATTAAAGAAATGACGGGTATTTGAGTAGTTTGGTTAATATCTGATCCATGATATACCAGTAAAAAAGTGACGCCACCCTGGAAAATTACTACAGTCAGGTAGCCAGCTATAGGATATTTTTTCAGCCGGATTTTCCGGTAGCTATATGCCCTGGAAGCCAGGATGTATAGAATAATGCCATAGGCAAACATCCTGCTTATATAAAAGCTGGCGATAACCGCCAAAATATCCATGCAGGCAGTTATAAAAAGCAATTGTTGGGTAGGCTGCATCGGATTTTTTATTCCGCCGATTGAAGATTCATCCCTGTCCATATAACTATTATACCCATTGCTTGCGGGGTACACCAAACCATGCAGGATAAAGAAAATAATTACCGCATGATACCAGTTAATAGAATTCGCCTGGCTTAAAGCAAAAAAATAAACAGGCATCAAAAAGAATGAAAAATGGAATCTTAATAGCTGAAGGCTGGAATGGAAGGTCTTATTCACTTTTAAATTTATGTTATAAATTTATATGAAGGTAATGCTCTATACCCGCCAAAACTCCCTAAAGTTAGACGCATGTTCACAAAAAGTTAAATCATTGTGTATTGTGCAAAATAATTTTTCATAAAATCACGTTTTAAATAAATTGCATAAAGCTTTCCTTTATATGAATAACCGTTTTCCCTTTTTTCTTTGTGCTGTACTGGTAAGTGTATTATTTATTTCTTTTATTCCATTTAATAGAAATAATCGCAGTCCTTCGGCACCCACTGAAACGGCAAAAAGGAATATCCGCAAAAATTATTTTGACAACCCCTATTATATCATCATCTCCAAAAAGGATTATGAACTAAAAGTATATGATGACCAGGGCTGGTATGCGACTTATCCATGTGTCTTCGGAAGCAGTGACCTTGGCGATAAATATATGGAGGGCGATAAAAGAACTCCTGATGGCAAGTTTAGAGTAATTCTCAAAAAAATTCATCCGCAATGGGGCTTTGAACTTCTGTTGGATTATCCAAATGCAGAAAGCCTTGAAAAATTCAAAGAAAGGAAGGCAGAAGGTCTTATTCCCAGAAATGCCAAAATCGGAGGAGGTATCGCGATTCACGCCACCAGGCCGCAGGAAGAATGGACGGTTGACTATTATCAAAACTGGACGGATGGGTGCATCTCATTAAAATATACTGAAGCTAAAGATTTATATAGCTACATTCCGGTAGGAACACCTGTTACCATTGAGGAATAATAATGATTCTCTCTATCTATGGACCTCTTCTTTAAAAATCAAACAGCCATCCCCATAGCTTAAAAACCTAAAATTGTGATGAAGCGCATAATTGTAAATTTCTTTCCATTTCTCTCCTGCCATTGCAGCCACCAATAATAACAAAGTGGATTTAGGTTGATGGAAATTGGTGATCATTCCATTTACAATTTTGAACTGATAGCCGGGAGCAATAATTATCTGAGTTTTAGTAAAAAGCTTTTTCGTTTTCTTTCGTTGAAGAAAATTTAATAAAGATGTTAATGCTTCTACTGTAGAAAACTTAGAATTAAACAAAACCTCTTCATACACTTCCCATTGTTTTAATTCAAGTTCTTCGGTTGTTAACTCCGGATGAAATATTGTTTTAATACCCATCCAGTAAAGGCTTTCGACAGTTCTTACTGAGGTGGTTCCTACGCAGTAGATGCCATTTGAAATATTATTAATAAGATTTTCAATAAAACCGGTTGAAACATCAATCCATTCTGCATGCATTTCATGGCCTTCCATTTTTTCACTTTTCACCGGCTTAAAAGTGCCTGCTCCCACATGAAGAGTTACAAAACCGGTAGTAATATTTTTTTCTTTTAGCGATGAGAAAATTCTTTTAGTAAAATGTAAACCGGCAGTAGGGGCCGCTACTGAACCTTCATATTTGGAATAAATAGTCTGGTATCTTTCCGCATCACTTTCACCGGCGTCCCTTTTTATATAAGGTGGTAATGGCGTTTTTCCGGCATGTTCCATTATTTCTGCAAGCGAGTATTCGCCAGGTTTCCAGCTAAACTCAGCCACATAAGCATCAGGCAATTTTTCCATTAATTGAGCTTTCAATGTCACCTCAACTTTTCCGATCGAAAATTTTTTTTCCAAATATTTTTGTTTCCATTTCCCTGCCCCACCAATCATGCATTTCCATTGTATGGAATTTCTTTTCTGCAAAAAAAGAGCATAATCTTTTTTAGATTCATGAGGTTCCAGGCAAAAAATTTCTATAACAGCCCCGGTAGTTTTGGTAAATAAAATTCTTGCATTGATAACTTTGGTATCATTAAAAACAAGGAAACTTTTTTCAGGTATATACCTTGCAATATGCAGATAGATGTCTTCTTCAATTCTCCCATTCTTATATACAAATAATTTTGATAGATCTCTTTCTGCCAAAGGAAAAAAAGCAATTTTTTCTTCTGGAAGAGAATAATTGTAATCGTCTATGGAAAGATCTTTAGGATGCATTCATTAATTGTTGAGGAATGCAGATACGCTTGCAAGCCACTTCAAAGGCTCTTTCTTACAAAGCGATTCGTGGCCGCTGTTGTTATAAATCACTAATTCTTTTGGCTGATTAAGATTATCAAACACTTCCTGTCTTTCTTTTGGGGTAACCCTGTTATCATGTAAACCTACCTGCATCAATACAGGGCAATGAATATCTTTTACAAATACATAAGAATTCATACTAAATGCCCAGAATCCTTGTTCTATTCCACCCCAAAAAGTGAGGAAAGTTGAAATAGGCTCTTCAGGCAAATGCATTAATCTTACCTGCCCTTCCACCGCATTTTCCATGGTGGCAAAGGGCATTTCTAAAATTACTTTTGAAGGTTGAAGGTGGTATTCATCAACAGCGTGTGCGATGGCGACAGCTCCCATTGATATTCCCCAGAGAACAATATTTTTCTCTCCTTTATTTTTTAATAAAGTATAAGCAAGCTGTACATCTTCTGCTTCTTTATAACCGATAGTACAGGTATTGCCCCCGCTGCTGCCTTGTCCCCTGAAATCAAGGAGCAACACGTTATAGCCCATATTCAGAAAGGCTCTTGCTTCCCTCAATACATCACTTTTATTTTCACCATATCCATGAAATAAAGCAACTGAGCCGTTGGCATCAGTAGCTGCGCTGTACCAGCCTTCTAATTTTATATGGTCCTTTGTGGTAAAAATTACTTTAGAAAAAGAATCAGGAAGAGCAACATTTATTTTCTTCATATAATCTTTTCCAAAAATGATATCGCTGATATGGTCCCATGATGATTTTTTATTTTCCGGTTTAATAACTACCTCTCCCGGATCATAGAAATGACTGAATTTATAAGCATTCGTGGCGCTGATAAAATTAATAAGTATAAAAAAGATAAAGATTGTCCAAAGGAATATTTTCAGGAATTTTTTCATATATCTAATGGTAATGCTGATTAAATTTTATTTTCCTTTATTTCATCTACAATAGCCGGGTCAAGCAAGGTCGTTATATCACCTAAGTTTTCTGTTTCGCCTTCTGCAATTTTTCTCAGAATACGCCGCATTATTTTGCCGCTTCTCGTTTTGGGGAGGCCGTTCACAAATTGAATTTTGTCCGGTTTGGCTATTGGCCCGATAATCCTGGCAACTGTTTCCAAAATGTCTTGTTTAGCCAGTTCATCTTCCGGATGTTTTTTCTCGGTAATTACAAAGGCATAAATACCCTGCCCTTTAATATCGTGGTGGTAACCAACAACGGCACTTTCTACAACACTGGCATGCATATTAATGGCATTCTCTACTTCTGCAGTACCAATACGGTGCCCACTTACATTCAATACATCATCTACTCTTCCCGTTATCCGGTAATTGCCTTCTTTATCCTTTAAAGCGCCATCACCTGTAAAATATAAATTTTCATTCGCTGCAAAATAATTCATTCGGCAACGCTCATGATCACCATAAGTTGTTCTTAATATTCCCGGCCACGGAGCTTTGATGCAAAGATTTCCTTTAAGTAAACCATGCTCATCTGGTTCTGTAACCTCCTTTCCACGATCGTCAACCAGCACAGGTTGAACGCCGGGCATTGGCAAGGTGGCCCAGCTTGGTTTGGAGGGTGTAACGCCTGCAAGGTTTGAAATCAAAACTCCCCCTGTTTCGGTTTGCCACCAGGTATCCACAATAGGGCATTTATTTTTTCCGATATGTTCATCGTACCACCGCCAGGCTTCTTCATTAATAGGTTCGCCAACAGTTCCTAATATTCTTAAAGATGACAGGTCTTTGCCTTCCAAAGGCTCTAAACCATAGCTCATCAGGCTCCTGATAGCTGTGGGAGCGGTATACAAAATATTTACTTGGTATTTATGTACTATATCCCAAAAGCGGCCTGCATCGGGCCAGGTAGGAATTCCTTCAAACATTACACTCGTACCTCCTGCTGCCAACGGACCATACACGATATAACTGTGACCGGTGATCCAACCAATATCCGCGGTGCAAAAATGAACATCGCCGGGTTTATATTGAAAAACATTTACAAAGGTATAGGCTGTCCAAACCATATATCCTGCACAGGTATGCACTACGCCTTTTGGTTTACCAGTAGAACCGGAAGTATATAAAATGAATAGCGGATCTTCTGCATCCATTTCTGCTGCCGGCATCGTGACTACATTATTTTTTTCAATCTGTGATAATGCATGTTCCATTTCATCTTCCCACCAAACGTCCCTTCCTTTAAGCATGGAAACCGGTGTCCTTGTCCTGGTGTACACAATCACTTTTTTCACAGTTCGATTGCCAATTAATGCATCATCAATGATACTTTTTAGGGGAATGGCTTTACCGCCGCGAAAGGCGCCATCGCAGGTTACAATAAACTCTGCTTTGGCATCATACAAGCGATCTGCAATACTTTGTGCAGAAAATCCTCCGAATATCACGCTATGAATTGCACCTATTCTTGCACATCCTAAAACGGCATAAGCCAGTTCAGGAACCATTCCCATGTAGATACAAACGCGATCGCCTTTCTTTACGCCGTTATTCAACAGTACCTGTGCAAACTGGCAAACTCTTTTATGCAGTCTTGTATACGTAACCACTCTTGTTCTCTCCTCGGGGTTATTTGGTTCCCAAATGATGGCTGGCATTTCGCCCATCGTTTCCAGATGGCGATCAATACAATTTTCAGTAATATTTAATTTAGCTCCTTTGAACCATTCAACTTTTGGTTCCTTAAAATTCCATTCTAAAACTTTGTCCCACTTTTTTCGCCAATAAAAATTTTCTGCCACATCTGCCCAGAACTCTTCGAAATTTTCAACACTTTCCTTATAGCTTTTCCGGTATTCTTCAAATGTTTTTATCTGATAAGGATATTCCATGATTGAAATGTTTTAAGGTTAATACGTTAATTGGTTTATAAAGGTAAAGCGTTAATTAAAAGTTGTTGGGGCAAAATAAAATTCTTCATTATTTGTTTATTTACTCTTAATTCTAAAATCCTGAATACTATTTCTCCAATTGTTGCTTTTCCAATTCTTCTCTTTTCAACACTTCGGGGATCGCCGGAACCATCGCTTTGTAAACCGCATCTTCAATAGATCCTCTTATATTTAGTCTATATAAATCCACACTTCTTGTTGGATTCACACGATTACTTAAAAATACGTAAACGAGATCATATTTAGGATCAACCCAAATACAGGTTCCTGTATATCCTGTATGCCCAAAAGTAAGCGGTGATGCAAACCTTGAAGGATAAGGATGAGGATCTGTAGTGGTATAATTATCTTTTTGAGGCTTATCAAAAGCAATACCACGGCTGCTTTTGCTTGAATTATAAGCAGTGAATAATTTCAATGTGGAAGGCTTGATGTACTGCTTTCCTTTGAAAGATCCGCCATTTAAAAACATTTGAAGAATGGCTCCGATATCTTCCGCATTGCTGAATAAGCCTGCATGACCAGCATCCCCGCCAAACATGGCGCTTCCTTCATCATGAACATCTGCATGCAAATGTTGATATCTGAAATATTGATCCAATTCTGTTGGGGCAACCAAGTTGGTATCAAACCTGTTTCTTGGATTAAACCCAATAGAGTAAAGGCCCATTGGCTTATAAAAATATTTATCAGCATACTTATCAATCCTCAATCCTGAAATAGCCCGGACAACATCTGCCATCAAAATAAAATCATTGTCGCTATAAATATATTTATCACCAGGAAGAAGCTTGCTGTCAAGAATACTTTGGTTCATCGTGTCTGCATAGTCAGTGCGTAAATACAAATTCTGCGCAACTCTCACACTAAATTTAGCTGATGAATCCGGATGAAAATATTGAGGTAATGGCTTTCCTGTAACCGGGTCAACAGTTTTCTTATAGAAAACAACATCAGCGACAAGCCCTGCCTGGTGAATCAGTATCTTTTTAATATTTAGGTTTTTTTTGTCACTTTTTCTTACCCATGGCATATAGGTTCCCAATGTTTTATCCAGCTTTAATTTGCCCTTGTCATACAATTTCATAACGCCCAGGGTAGTGGCGCAAATTTTTGTTACCGACGCCATATCATAAATTGAATTCAGGTTGACGGGCTCCGGCGTATCGTAATTATAATTTCCGTATGCTTTTTCAAAAATAATATTTCCATGCCGTGCAATTAATACAACACAGCCGGGATAAGCCTTTCCGTCAATTCCCGCCTGAGCGATAGAATCAATGTCGTGAGTCATTTGCAAACCGTTAATCCCTTCACCATCCGGCGTTGCAAGCGGCATAATTCTTTTGCTGATAATACCGCTTCCGTATTTATAATTGTCGCAAACGGTAACAGGCAGAGTTCCTTTGGCAAGTATTTTTCCTTCAAGAATATCAGCTGCTGCATTTTGAGTAATGGAATCGTCCTCATAACAAGCCACCAAATTGTCAGCATTGCAAAAGTTTTTTATTGCATAAGGATTTCCAAAATCAAACAAAATAGTTTTATTATTTTGTTGAATTTTTTTGATCATTTCCAATGCATAACTACTGATGCCGAATTGATTTGCCGGATAACGCTTGTAATTATGAACCCCGATCACTACAGCACTGTAACGGCTTTTAAGCAACTGGACCGTAGATAATATTCTTAAAGCATTTTCCTGATAATCAAAATAAAACGCATCTGCATTATAATCATCTTTCATCCTTTGCGCAAAAGCGTTTGCACTGTCAATACCTATTCCTACATAGGCTATATTTTTTGGGGAACCAAATGGTGATAAAGGAAAAAAATCTTTATCCTTGTTACTTAATAAGGTGATTGCATTATCTGCTACCAGCTTCCTCATCTCTGCTAAACCTGCATTTAAATTATTGGTAAGATTATCAATATTTACCGGCTGCACATTTGTCTCCCCATACAGGTATTTATATTCTAGCACTTTTTTACATTTGGCTTCAATATCTTTCCAGCTCAATTTATTGCTATCAATTGCTTCTTTAATCTTAGCAATAGAAGTGGCAACATCACCGGGAAGGCAAAGAATATCATTACCTGCAATTAGCGACTGGACAGCAATATCGCCTCCTGGAAAATATTTGGCAACTCCTTTCATATCTAAAGCATCCGTAAAAGTGAGCCCATTAAAATGCAATTTATTTCTCAGTAAACCAGTTACATTTTTTTTAGATAATGAAGTTGCTGTGTTGGCGGCAGAATCAATGGCCTGAATATACAAATGCGCTATCATAACACTTCCCACACCGGCAGCAAACATTTTTTTAAAAGGATATAATTCAAGAGAATCCAATTGTTTCATGCTTTTATTTATAACCGGAAGGTCGAGGTGTGAGTCCACTGAAACATCACCATGGCCGGGAAAATGTTTGGCACAAGCCAGTACCTTTTCCCTTTGCAATGCTTTCATATAAGTAACACCATATAAGGCCACTTTATATTTATCTTCCCCAAAGGAACGGTCATTAATAACGGGGTTATCAGGGTTGTTATTAATATCAACCACCGGAGCAAAATTTACCTGGATACCCTCCCTTTTGCATTGCTCACCAACCAGTTTCCCATAAGCGGCAATTATGGAAGTATCATTTACAGCGCCCAACATCATTTGATGATTCAGCGGTATTACACTATCCATACGCATGCCCAGTCCCCATTCTGCATCAATGCAAACCATCAGGGGAATTTTTGCAATGCTTTGGAAATAGTTGATAAAATTGGCTTGCTTAACAGGAGTTCCCCGGAAAAGGACAATGCCACCGATATTATATTTTGTTATAGCATCCCCAATCAATGAATCATGATAAATAGGCCCTTCGGGAGAAAAGGTACTTTCCCTTAAAACCATTAATTGCGCAATTCGTTGATCATCATTTAAGGTATTATAAACGCTGTCAGCCCAGTGTTGTGCAGATGTGGTTTTTTTTACCTGGGAAAAGGTGACAGCCTGATATGAAAAAAATAAAAAAAAGGAGAGCCAAAATTTACTCATCAGGAGATTCAAGTATTAAGTAGGTCACAAGTTAAACAATTAAGACTTTTTACCTATGTTTAAAAAGACATTTATCTTTTTTGAAACTCCTTAAACAAGTATTGATTCCTCCAAAAACTTACATGATGTACCCACAGATAATCGTTAATTTTACAGATTAATAAAAGAGGAGACCATTGGCTGATATTATCAATTTATTACCCGAAAATATTGCTAACCAGATAGCGGCCGGAGAAGTGATCCAGCGACCTGCAAGTGCTGTAAAGGAATTACTTGAAAATGCTGTAGATGCCGGCGCTACAGAAATCCAGCTTTTTGTAAATGACGCCGGGAAAGCTTTAATACAGGTTATTGATAACGGGAAGGGCATGAGTGAAACTGATGCAAGAATGTGCTTCGAACGCCATGCCACTTCTAAAATCCACAATATAGACGACCTTTTTCATATAAAAACTATGGGTTTTCGTGGAGAGGCGCTGGCTAGTATAGCAGGCGTTTCTCAGGTGGAATTAAAAACGAAAAAACAGGGAGAAACTGTTGGCACTTATATTGAAATTGAAAACAGTGTTGTGATTTCCCAGGGACCGGTAGCTACAGCAGAAGGAACAAATATAGCTATGAAAAATTTATTCTTCAATGTGCCGGCACGAAGAAATTTTTTGAAAAGTAATGCATCAGAATTAAGACATATTGTGGATGAATTTATTCGGGTAGCAATGGCTTTCCCCAACATATTTTTTTCACTTTCATCCAATGGCCAGGAGGTTTTCCATTTGGAAAAAGGTTCCCTTAAACAAAGGCTCATCCAGATATTAGGAAATAATTACAATGCCAACCTGGTAAGTGTAAAAGAAGAGACTGATTATTTAAATATTTACGGCTTTGTAGGCAAACCTGAAACGGCCAAGAAAACCAGGGGGGATCAATATTTTTTTGTAAATAACCGCTTTATTAAGAGCGCCTATCTCAATCATGCTGTAATGAATGCATTTAGTAATATGATAGCAAAAGATAGTTTCCCTATGTATGCTTTGTTTATTGATTTAGATCCTTCCAGGCTTGATATAAACGTGCATCCTACCAAGCAGGAAATAAAATTTGAGGATGAAAAAATAGTTTATGCTTTTGTACAATCTGTCGTAAAACATGCACTGGCACAATATAGTGTAACGCCTACTTTGGATTTTGAATTGGATGCCTCCATCCAGCAAACTGACGCCGTTAGTAAACCTTTCACTCCTGACAAGCAAAATTCGGCCGCTTCTACTTTATTGTACAAAACATTTACTCAAAAAAACCAGGCACATTTCATCAATAAAAAAAGTGACCTTGAATATTGGGAAACTGTTTTTCCCGAGGTTCAAAAAGCTATTCATGACAAAGCGGAAAAAAGTGTATCTCCTTCGATTGAACAAAAAGAAGAAAATTCTTTTTCAACATTTAGAAAAGAATTATATCAGTCTAAAGCGAATAAGAGCCCTTCTTCAGAAGAATTTATCCAACTTCACAAAACTTTCATTGTTGCTGAAATTGAAAATGGGTTCATAGTAATTCACCAGCAAAATGCCCATGAGCGGATTTTGTACGAACGATTTGTAAATGCAATGAAAGGCAAACCTATCGCGATACAGAGAAGCCTCTTTCCGGTAACACTGGAGGTAGCTCCCGCTGATGCAGTATTAATAAATGAATTGCTCCCCGATTTACATCTGTTGGGTTACCAGGTAGAACCTTTTGGAAAGAATACTTTTGTAATTCAGGGTTCACCGGCAGACGTAACTGAAGGAAATGAAAAAGCTGCTTTAGAAAAAATGCTGGAACAATATAAGCACTTTAGCATGGACGTTAGTTTCAGTAAAAGAGAAAAACTTTTGCGTTCTATGGCATGGCAGCAATCAGTGAAAGCGGGCACAATACTCAATAAAAAAGAAATAGCATCCCTGGTTGAGGAATTATTTGCCTGCGAAATATCCAATACCACGCCTAATGGCAAACCTGTCTTTTTAAAGTTTAAGAAAGATGAGTTGGAAAAGATGTTTGGGAGATAGGAGGCTCTCACCCACATCCCGAAAAATCGGGGCTGTTTCTATCGGGAGAGGGAACAACTTTATACACAATTTCAACCGACTTGCTGATTTTACTTATTTTCCAAAAGTTCTATCCGTTAATTCTTTCCTGAAATTAAAAATCTTTTCCAATTCAGATTTTACTAAAATAGTGTTGACAATATCACCCAGGAACCAAAAGTGTATTTTATAATGAACAATATCGGTCATTTCTACCCACCATCTACTTGCTTAAAATGATGCTGGTGGTGCCAGAATGAATAAGTGCCATAGCGTTGTTCGTCTATAAAAAATTTCAGAGGTTCTACCTGCGTAATTTCCGTCATCCAGTATATTGGAATGCCCAACAAAGGCTTTACGGTATATTCTATTAATTGTCCTGCAAACATTTTCTCACCAAATTTTTCTGATAATATCTGGAAACCAGGGTGTGGCGCGGTAATAGTTTTTAAGTTTTCCGGTAACGAAAAAAAATCCCAGGCTCTTTCAAGAGTGGTGGGTAATACCTGCACCTTCTTTAAATTGTAAACTTTGCTCATAATGTTTGTTGGCATAATAATATAAGGAAGGGGTATTTGGTTGATTCAATAGAAAATCTTTGAAAAAGATAATTTTCAATTTTTTGTCATTTACCTTGAGATCATAGGGAAGGAATTGGAATTTTTGTCATTTATTAAATTATAAACAGGCAAAATCAATACATTTACTATATGAAAATTGAAGATTATTATTAATTGCCAGAATGGGATGATGATGAATTTCTCGATAAGGAAGACGCCGAAAGGGAAGATTGGAAACCCAATCCTACTAAGGATTTGTGTAAGGCTATGGATAAACAATGAATCCAGGTAATGATGGTTTTGAAAGCTGCCTTCGAAAGTTTGGATAACCCGGGACCCGATAATCTATACCCTAAAGATTTTATAGAAGATCAGGTAGCAATGTTAATTTCAGATGGCTATGAAGTTGGTGCCAAAATAAGAAGTTCAGAAGCGGGTTTGTATATAATCAGGATGGAAAATGCAGCCATCAACCGAAAAAACGCCCAGTTTATAAAGATATCAACTATTGAAAGATATCAACTAATGGTTTTATTGAGGATGATTTAATGGAAGAACAATACCGTTTTGTGATCCGAAATGAAATAGATAAGTTTCGCGAATTATTTAAAAAATGAGTAGCATCATTTGAAAAAGATGATTGCGAAGATGAGTGGGGTTGCTTTTGTGAGTTTTTACGAGTTGGCTAAAGCTGTCTTTCGGTATATTCTCTCACAGCAATTATTAATTCCATTTTAATTTCGCTCCAGGTAGAACCGGTTCGTATATCAGGATCAATCTCAGTATCGGCTTTTTCAAAATCAGTCAAACTATGAATAATAAAACCAATATCAACCTGCGGAAATTTTGCAGTAAATATTTTCAGCATTTGGTCGAGAGAATAATTTTTTAGCAGCGCAGCAATATCTCAATAATCTTTTTTTGCATTGCGGTTACTTGTAGCCTGCAACTTCATGGGTATAATATCTTCAATACTTATTAATTTTGTTCCTTCAATAATATCAAAGGGCTGCAGCCATGCAAACGGGGGTAAAATAAAATCAACTTTTACATCATTAATGCTGAACATCATTGTTTGATTTTGTTCAAACAATAATTCTACCGAAAGAAATTTTTTTGTGATAGTTTGAAATACAAAACCAGTGTCGAAATTATTACTGGTAAAGAAATCTAAATCTATTGAAAGCCGGTGTCCCATTCTTAAAGCCACGCTCGTACCGCCCCGCAGGCCAAATGATTCCAGTTCATTTAAACCGCAAATCTCTTTCAGTAATTCCAGTGCAGCGGGTGCGACTGCATTTTGTTGTAACATGTAAAATCCTTTTTTTGCAAATTGAGAACAACACATAGAAAGCTAAGAACGGGCTTGCGCAAATAACCTGCGTTTACGATTTCTTTTGGTATGCGAAGTAATCCGTAGAATTTCATAATGGCTACCTGGTCTTTCCACGATCCATAATTGAACACTTTCTCCATTACATGTAATGAGTTCTTTTCAAAGTCAATTTCAGAAAAACGAACATCCCAAAAGGCTATCTGTGAAATATTTGGTTTTTGCATGATCAAAGCTAATCAGAAAATTCAGGAAAGACTCTCTTGAAAAGGATAAAACAATAAGAAACTAAATAAGAATTCAATGACATACTTGCAGTGACTCATTGCATAGTTTTGGATAAAATTGAAAAGACTGAAAAAAATATTTCTGACGGCAAAGTATATACAATAGATGAAGCTAAACAAATACTTTCTAAATGGCTATAATAAAAATTTACAAAAAAATCCCTGAAAAATATTAGCTGCTCGATTCTATTTCCTGCTTATGTTATCTTTGCTCAATGCCCCGCAACAATTATCAATTAGACAAGTTCAACAAAGAATATGACCTACTGAATCGGCAGCAAAAAAAAGCTGTGGATACCACCGAAGGGCCCGTGATGGTTATTGCCGGGCCGGGCACTGGGAAGACGCAAATCCTTTCTGCTCGGATAGGAAAAATTTTGCTGGATACGGATACGCAACCGCAGAATATTCTTTGCCTAACCTATACGGATGCCGGTGCTATAGCTATGCGCAAGCGAATCCAGGAATTCATCGGCGCTGATGCGTACAAAGTAAATATTTACACCTTTCATGCCTTTTGTAATGAGGTGATACAGGATAATCTTGGCCTCTTTGACAAGACCTCGCTTGATCCGGTTTCTGACCTGCAGCGAATTGATCTCTTCAAACAACTCATTGATGCATTTCCCAAAAATCATCCCCTGAAAAGATACCGCGGCGATGTCTATTATGAGATCAATAACCTGCAATCTTTATTCAGCACGATGAAACGGGAAGGCTGGTCTCCGGAATTTATTAATGAAAGAATTGATGCCTACTTACAATCTTTACCGCTACGTGATGAATATATTGCCAAGCGTGCCTCAAAAGGTTTTAAAAAAGGAGATGTGCGTACCGATAAAATTGAAGAAGAAACGGAAAAAAAGGAAAAATTGCGTGCAGCATTAAATGAGTTTGATAATTTTCAACAACTCATGCGCAACAATAATTTGTATGATTTTGATGATATGATCAATTGGGTAATCAAGGCATTTGAAGAAAACCCTAACCTGCTATTGCGCTACCAGGAACAATTCCTCTACATTTTGGTGGATGAATTCCAGGATACCAGCGGAACACAAAACCGGCTAGTGGAACTCCTGATAAATTACTGGGAAGTACCTAACGTTTTTGTGGTAGGTGATGATGACCAGAGCATTTACCGTTTCCAGGGAGCGAATGTGGAAAATATGCTGGGCTTTGCCGATAATTATAAAAATGATTTACTAACTGTAGTGCTTACCCATAATTACCGCTCGATTCAGCCGATTCTTGATATTTCCAAAACCGTAATTGATAAAAATGAAGACCGGCTCATTAATAATCCCGGATTAGAACTCACCAAAGACCTTGTTTCAGCCAACGATAAAATAAAGCACCTGGCGCATAAGCCCATAATTCAGCAATATGAAACACAGCGGCAGGAAATGATTGGCATAACACAGCAGGTTGAAAAAATTATTGCTGAAGGAATAGATCCCAAAAGAATTGGGATTATTTATAAAGAGAATAAATACGGCGAAGAAATTGCTCAATATTGCAAGCTGTTGAAACTTCCCTATTACAGCAAGCGCAGCCTGAATATTCTCAATATTCCTTTTGCGAAAAAAATTATTTCCATATTAAGATATCTTTCCTATGAACACGATATTCCTTACAGTGGCGATGAATTGCTTTTCGAAATCTTACATTATGACTGGTTCCATATTCCGCCTATAGAAATTGCACGAGTAAGTAGTGAAGTGGCAGAAAAACAATTCTCAAAAGATAAAACTTCTATCAGGAAATTATTGGTTGAAAGAAGCAACCTACCTGCCCGTGACTTATTTACCCAAAATATACATGAAGGATTGAAGAAGGCAAGTGAATCAATAGAAAGCCTGATTTCGAAAGTTCTGAATGTAACGCTGCAAACCTTGTTTGAGGCTGTCATTCGCGAAGCCGGTATTTTAGATTTTATTATGAAGAGTGAAGAAAAGATCTGGCTGTTGCAGGTGCTCACCTGTTTGTTTGATTTTTTAAAGGAAGAAACCCATCGCAATCCCAATCTGGATTTGAAGCAATTGATCAAATTGTTTAATCTGATGCAAAGCGAAAAACTTTCCTTGCCGTTAGTGGAAGTTAGTGGTAGTGATAAGGGCGTGAATCTATTAACGGCGCATGGCTCCAAGGGCCTTGAGTTTACTTATGTATTCTTTGCCGGATGCAATGCTAATGTTTGGGAAAAAAAGCGGAAGCCTAACGGTGGTTACCAGTTCCCGGATAATATTTTTACATCGCTTTCCCCTGGAAGAGGCGACGGTGCAGATGCTTCTGATGAGGAAATCAGGCGACTCTTCTACGTAGCCCTTACACGTGCTGAGCAACATTTATCTATTTCATATTCTTCCTTTAATAATGATGGAAAAGAACTGGAATCATCTATGTTTATTGCCGAAATCCTGGATGATCATGCCTTGCAGACAGAGAAAGTTTTTATAGATGAGGCGGCTCAGGCTGAATTTCAAATATTGCAACTTCAAAATAATTATCAGCCTGAAATAGAAAAAATTGAACAAGAATATGTAAGCAGTTTACTGGAGAAGTTTGTGATGAATGTAACGGCATTGAATAATTACTTGAGGTGCCCGCTGGAGTTTTATTTTAAAAACCTGATACGTATCCCTTCACCTAAGAATGAAGCAACGGAATTCGGCTCTTCTGTTCATTATGCATTGGAAAGATTGTTTAAAAAAATGCAGGAGGATAAAAACGTATTTCCACCCAAAGAAGAATTTATTAAGGATTTTAACTGGTACATGCGTCGCCACCGCGAAAGTTTTACCAAGGAACAGTTTGACAGGCGGCTGGAATATGGCGAAGAGGTTTTATCTAACTACTATGAAAAATATCTTCACAGCTGGAATAAGATTGTAGTATTGGAGAGAACTATCAAAAATGTGGTGGTAAATGGAGTTCCACTAAAAGGGAAATTGGATAAACTGGAATTCACCGGTAAAGAAGTGAACGTAGTCGATTATAAAACAGGCGACGTTTATAAAGCTATGGAAAAATTAAAACCGCCAAATGAAAAACAACCTGATGGCGGTGATTACTGGAGGCAGGCCGTATTTTATAAAATATTACTTGACCATTATAACCGCGACTGGCAAGCAGTAAGTAGTGAATTTGACTTTATTGAACCTGATAAAAAGAAAAATTACCGTAAGGAAAAAATTTATATCAACCCTGAAGATATCACCTCCGTAACCCATCAAATAAAAACAGTATGGGATAAAATTCAGCATCACGATTTTTATACAGGTTGCGGAAAACCTGATTGTCATTGGTGCGAGTTTGTAAAAACGAACAACATGGCCGTCGCCCTGCACGAATTGGCTACTGAACCCGAAGAAGATATTTAGAATTAATTTAGGAAGCTAAAAAGACTTTATCAGTTGAAAGCATTTATGTTTGCTTTTTCCAAAAATGAATTTAAGGAATACTATATTAATCATAACAGGATGCTGCAACATTTATATTATCTCGGTTATGGATAGTGGCTGTGCACAAATTGGTACACCTACCGGCGGACCAAGGGATACAATACCCCCCGTCCTTTTGAATGCAACTCCTGCAAATAATACGCTAAATTTTAAAGGAAATCGTGTCACATTTACCTTCGACGAATATGTGCATATTGACAGACTTCAGGAAAATTTACTGATTTCACCTACGCCAAAAATTACCCCAAATATTACTTCTAAACTAAAAACAGTAACAATCAAAATACGTGATACGCTGGAACCCAATACTACCTATCGTTATGATTTTGGTAATTCCATACAGGATATAAACGAAAATAATCCACTTAAGAATTTTTCTTACTTGTTCTCCACCGGCTCATATATTGATTCCCTCAAATTTTCAGGAAATGTGCAGCTCGCAGAAAGCGGAAAAATTGATACAACCCTCTTGGTTTTACTTTACAAAGATCTCGATGATTCTGCCGTATTGAAACGAAAACCCAGATTTATTGCAAGGGTTAACAAAAAGGGGGATTTCACATTTCGGAATTTGCCCGGTGGTATCTATCATGTTTTTGCTCTTGGTGATGAAAGTGGGCAGAAAATTTATAACAACAATGATGAATTGTTTGCCTTTGCCGATACCACAGTTATTATTGCGGACAGCACAAAACCAGTAAATTTATTAGCCTACGCCCAGGAAAAACCAAAACCAAAATCAAAGGCATCAAGCACAGCTGTTGCTGCTGATAAGAAATTAAAATTTACTACTTCCCTAATCAATGGCAGACAAGACTTACTTTCTTCCCTTAAAGTTGAATTTAATCACAAATTAAAAGACTTTGATAGTCTTAAGGTTGAGCTGACTGATACAACATTTAATCTGTTTAAATCTGCAAATATTAGCCTGGATACAACGGGAAAAACAATTATTATTAATAATCAATGGCAGGAAAATACTAATTACAGGCTGATCATACCAAAGGATTTTGCCACCGATACGCTCGGAGTTGCCTTACTTAAATCCGATACCATTAAGTTTCAGGCAAAAAAAGAATCTGATTATGGGAGTATAACGCTTAATTTCACGAATCTCGATAAATTTAAAAACCCGGTTTTGCAATTTGTTCAAAATGATGAGGTGGTCAATTCCTACCCTCTTACTTCATCAACATGGACCTCGAAGATTTTTAGTCCAGGCGACTATGATTTAAGAATACTGGAAGATATCAATGGCAATGGCATCTGGGATCCGGGGAATTATCATTTGAAATTACAGCCAGAAAAAGTATTCGCCATACCAAAAAAGATAAACATACGGGCAGATTGGGAAAATGAAATAGATATTATTTTATAACCAGGAGGATGAATACTACAAAAGGCTTGCAGATAAATACCATGTGCTAAATTGCTAATTTTAATAAATGATTTTTTCTTCGACACTTTTAGAAAATGCGGTAAATGAATTTGCAAAACTACCGGGCATTGGAAAAAAAACTGCCTTAAGGCTCGTACTGCATTTGCTCAAAAAGGATGAACGGGAGGTGCAGGCTTTTGGTGAAGCAATTGTAAAAATGAGGGAAGGAATCAAATTTTGCATTCGTTGTCATAATATTTCCGATGAGCAATTATGTAATATATGCTCAGACAGGTCAAGGAAACAACATCTAATTTGCGTTGTGGAAAATATACGCGATGTAATAGCAATAGAAAGCACGCAGCAATATAATGGGTTATATCATATATTGGGTGGTATCATTTCGCCGCTGGACGGTATTGGCCCGAGTCAGCTTCAAATTGAATCGCTGATAAAACGGATCAATAAAGAAAAAACTGAAGAACTCATTTTTGCGTTAAGTCCCAATATCCAGGGTGATACTACTTTGTTTTACATAAGCAAAAAATTGAATTCCTTGCCCATAAAAATCACCACAATTGCCCGGGGAATAGCCTTTGGTGGCGAACTTGAATATGCCGATGAAATGACTCTCGCCCGCAGCATTTCAAATAGGATGCCGGTAGAAAATTATATTGGAAATAAATTTTAAAATAGTTTTTTTTACTTATGTAAATAACGAAAAAATATTTACTTCCCGGTATCTTTTGCAGGCAACGATTTAATTACATAACTTGCACGGCATCCATTCAATTTTTTCAATTTGAGTTCCACTACCTTATCAGAAAATAAACCTATAATAGGTTTTACCTGCGGCGATCTAAACGGTATTGGGACTGAACTCATCATAAAGTCACTTTCAGATAATAGGTTTCTTGATTTTTGCACGCCTGTAGTTTTTACCAGCAATAAGGTGATCAATTTCTACAGGAAAAGTATTTCAGATATCAATTTCAGCTTTTCAAGTGCTAAGGATTTTTACAAATTAAATCCCCGCCAGGTAAATATTTTTAATTGCTGGGAAGAAGAGGTTGCCATTAACCCCGGCACATTGAATAATTCTGGAGGCCAATATGCTGTGAAAAGCCTCAAATTTGCTACCCAGGCTTTAAAGGATGGGAAAATTGATGCATTGGTTACTGCGCCAATACATAAAAATAATGTACAAAGCGCTGATTTTTCATTTACAGGCCATACGCCTTTTCTGAAGGATTTTTTTGGAGTAAACGATGTATTAATGTTACTCGTTTCCGAAAATTTGAAGGTTGGAGTAGTTACGGAACACGTACCTTTGAAAGAGGTGGCAGCCTTAATTACGAAAGAAACAATCGGTAGTAAACTATCCATACTTCATTCCTCGCTGCAAAAAGATTTTAATATCCCAAGGCCTAAAATTGCCGTGCTGGCCTTAAACCCGCATGCAGGTGATGAAGGCCTTATAGGAAACGAAGAAGAAGAAATCATACGACCAGCAATTAAAGATGCAAAACAACATAATATGCTGGTTACAGGCCCATTCAGTGCTGACTCCTTTTTTGCACGGGGTTATTACAATAAATTTGATGCGGTTCTTGCCATGTATCATGACCAGGGGCTGATTCCTTTTAAATCTTTATCATTTGGAGAAGGAGTGAATTTTACATCCGGATTACCATTTGTTCGCACAAGCCCTGATCATGGAACAGCATTTGATATAGCCGGAAAGGACCGAGCAGATCCGTCATCTTTCAGGTCAGCAATATTCGGATGCATTGACATCCTCAATAACCGGAAAATGTACGTTGAGAATCACAAAAATCCCATTAACAGGATGAGCACCAATATCGTAGCCGGGGCGGTTGACGAAAAAATTACCGAATAGTATTAAAAATTTTCTTTGGAGAGATGAAATAACTCAGTTATTACCAACGTTATGGTATTAACTTTGAGAAAAGGAATAGAATTAAAAATTTATATTGCTTTTTTTATTGAGAGGGCGATATTAATTTTTTTTTGTTTTAAGTTAATAAAGGTTTACTTCAAAGGAAATAATACATTTGTAACTGAATTGCTTATTTATAATAAAGAAGCATGGATAATATCTTATTAAGTGGTGGATTAGCATTTTTTATCACTTTTTTTTCCATCCCCGTAATTATTGAAGTTGCTAAGAATAAAAAGCTCTTCGACGAACCCGATGAAAGAAAAGTACACAAGAACGTAATCCCAACATTAGGAGGATTAGGAATTTTTGCAGGTTTTATCGTCGCATCTTTATTGGGTGTTCCTACAACGGTTCCTCCGGTTTTCCAATATTTTATTGCTGCAATTATGGTTGTCTTTTTTCTCGGAATAAAGGATGATATCATAGTTCTTTCAGCATCTAAAAAATTTATTGGCCAACTCTTTGCAGCAGGCATCGTCATTAAGTTTGGTGGCATCCAAATAAATGATATGCATGGGTTTTTAGGAATGCACCAGATCCCCCATACAGCAAGCATTTTGCTTACCTTATTCACGATCGTGGTAATTACTAATTCATTTAATCTTATCGATGGAGTAGATGGACTTGCAGGTTCACTTGGGTTGCTGACCTCAACAATTTTCGGAGTGTATTTTCTGGCAACCTCCCAAATAATGTATGCAGTAATGGCTTTTTCCCTCGTAGGAAGCCTAGTGGCTTTTCTGATTTATAATTTTTCGCCAGCAAAAATTTTTATGGGTGATACCGGATCTTTAATAATTGGGTTATTGAATTCGGTTTTTGTTATTAAATTTATCGCTATCGCAGCTAATCCTTCATCCGGTCTGCCGATGGAATCGGCACCTGCAATTGGATTTGCTATCTTAATTGTTCCTCTTTTTGATACCCTTCGGGTGGTAACAATTCGAATCATAAGTCGCAGATCTCCCTTTAGCCCTGATAGAAATCACATACACCATTTCTTATTGGACCTTGGATTAAGCCATACCAAGATCACCTTAACCTGTATTGGTGCGAACATTCTTTTTATTGGTCTGGCCTATTTCCTTCGATATGCCGGAACCACCATGGTAATTCTTGCATTATCCGCAGTATCCCTGGCAATAGTTAGCGTTATTTATTATCGTCGCCCCAAAACAAAGCGGGAAACTTTGCCTTCGATTGCACACAATGATACCATCATCAAATCTCACAAGATCCTTAGTCTTGCAGGGGAAACCATTGATCAAAATTAAGCTCCTTTAACTTTTTTATCAGCTTGATTTTCCTAATTTTGACCACTTTTTAAACTACACTATTTCCGGTGATATACTTTTAAAAAACTGAGTTAAGATGACAGAAAACCTTGAAGGGATATTGGAAGAAAGCAGATTATCGATGAAAAAAGCCATTGAACACTTTGAGACAGAGCTGGTAAAAATTAGGGCTGGTAAAGCAAGTGCTAATATGGTTGATGGCATCGTAGTAGATTATTACGGCAATCCTACCCCAATCTCCCAGGTAGGTAATTTAAGCGTTATGGATGCCCGTACCCTTACTATTCAACCCTGGGAAAAAAACATGCTTCAACCAATAGAGCGGGCAATTATAGCTGCGAACATCGGCATCAATCCACAAAATGATGGAAATATTATTCGGTTGTTTTTGCCACCTTTAACTGAAGAAAGGAGAAAAGAACTGGTAAAAAGAAGTAATAATGAAGGAGAGCATGCAAGAATTGCCATTAGAAATATACGTCGTGATTCAATAGAACAAATCAAGAAACTTCAAAAAGAGGGCCTTAGTGAAGATGCTTCAAAAGATGGCGAAAGCGATATCCAGGAAATTACCAACAATTATATTTCCCTTATTGATAAACATTTAGCTGCAAAGGAAAAAGAAATCATGGCTGTGTAAAATATTCTGAAAAAAGTTGAAAGAACAATTACTGATATTAATTACAACTCCATTATATCTCGCTGTAATCGGTTTTGAGATGATACTTAGTCATCTCCACCTGAAGAAATATTATTCAGTAAAAGAAACATTTATTAATATTTATCTATGCCTGTTAAATGGTGGTATAGATCTGTTATTCAGGGCTGTTTATGTAATCATACTGTTTTCAATATACCGCTTCCATTTTATTGATTTTTCAATTAGCCCGGTTCTTTATTGGATAATGCTGTTTATCCTGGAGGACCTCGCATTTTACGTTGAACATAGAGTGGATCATTTCTGCCGGTTTTTCTGGGCTGTTCATGTTACGCACCATTCATCTGAAGAGTTCAATTTAACAACAGGATTCCGCTCTTCGGTATTGCAGCCATTATACAGGTTCATATATTTTTTACCCCTGGTATTATTGGGATTTAAACCAATTGACATTATTTTCATGTATTCTCTAACCCAGATTTATGGCATCCTTGTTCATACGCAGTACATAAAAAAAATGCCCGCCTGGTTTGAAAGCGTTTTTGTAAGTCCATCTCATCACCGGGTTCACCACGCAAGCAATATTCGGTATCTGGACAGAAATATGGGAATGGTATTGATAATTTGGGACAGGCTATTTGGCACGTTCCAGGAAGAAATAGCTGAAGATCCTGTAAAATACGGCCTGACCAGTCAACCTGATAATCCACATCACCTGTCTAAAATTATTTTTCATGAATGGCAGAATATAGCATCCGACCTTAAAAGGAAATTACCGCTTTCTACAAAGATTAAATACCTCTTTATGCCTCCTGGCTGGAGCCATGACGGAAGCAGAAAAACAACCCGTCAATTGAGAAAAGATTTTTTTTAATCATACCGTTTACTTTTGTTTTGTTAATTGAAAATTTACCTACCTTGACTTTCAGTCTGTTTTAAAATTGATTGGAAAAAAAACAACTACGATGAGTCGTATCAGCCTTAAGGATATAAGCACAAGGGCACCAAAGGAATTTGACAAAGAGGAGACAAAAAATGAAACATCTCAAATTCTCCTGGAGCTTGATCAGCTTCAAAATTTACTTTTTGCAGAAAATAAGCATTCAGTTTTGATTGTTATACAAGGTATGGATGCCAGTGGAAAAGATGGCTTGATCAGGAATGTTTTTACTTCAATGAATCCCCAGGGGGTTAACGTTAAGGGATTCAAAACACCCACTCCGGAAGAATTAAGTCATGATTTTTTATGGAGGATCCATTTGCATGCGCCTGAAAAAGGAATGATACAGATTTTTAACCGGAGCCATTATGAAGACATTCTGATAACCCGCGTTCATAAATGGTGTGATGATGAAAATGCCCGGAAAAGAATGAAAGCAATTAATGACTGGGAAGATTTAATATTGCAGCACAATAATACACAGATTCTTAAATTCTATCTTCATATTTCTCCTGAAGAACAACAAAAAAGACTTAAGGCGAGAATTAAGAATCCGACAAAAATGTGGAAATATAATGCAAGTGATTTTAAGGAAGCAAACCTTTGGGATATTTATATGCAGATGTATGAAGACTGTTTTAATGAATGTAACAAAGTGCCTTGGGTAATTGTACCCAGCGAGCAGAATTGGTATAAAGAGTACAAAATATCCTCAATACTTAAAAACACATTACAGGGATTAAAGATGCAATATCCCGGTATTAAAAAATAGTATCTTTTCATCATCATTAAAAACAAACATTATGAGTTTTAGTAAAGACTTCAAGGCCTTCATTATGAAAGGCAATGTTATGGACCTTGCTGTAGCCGTAATTATTGGTATAGCATTCGGAGCTATAGTTGCCTCTTTGGTAGCGGATATTATTACTCCGCTCATTCTCACTCCCGCTCTTAACGCCGCCCATTTAACTGATATGAAACAGCTAAAATGGGGCAATGTTACTTATGGGAATTTCCTGGCTGCCATAATTAATTTTCTTGTAATTGCGCTGGTAATCTTTATGCTTATAAGGGCAATAGCCTCCATGCAAAAGAAGAAAGAGGATGCTCCTGCAGGACCATCATCTACTGATAAACTCCTGATGGAGATAAGGGATGCCTTGAAGAAATAATAATTGCAAAAAGCAAATTAAGCATGGAACAAAGAGGGCAGATAGTTTAAGGCTATCTACCCTCTTTTTAATTCCTGACCACCATGTTTGGGTTTATTTAAAATAATTGATTTTATACACTTCATATTATTCCCTGTTTACCCGAAGCCGATTACCTGTTTCACTGCTCAATTACTATTTCGCCCACTAAGAAAGGGTAAAATGTAATTGCTACTCCACTAAGAATTAAAGCGAATGATCAGGTTCGTAAATACACAAAATTTAATCCCATATTAATAGATTACTTTCTATTATCTGAACACCAGGGAATTTACTCTTATAAATCCATTATCTTCGCCACGAAAAATAAATTTTCCTTCTTTAAAATGCTCCCACGGTTTAAACGAATTCTTCTCAAACTTTCTGGCGAATCCTTAATGGGTGATAAGAATTTTGGCCTTGATTCCCAGGTTATTTCACAATATGCACAGGATATAAAACAGATTACTGAATTAGGTGTACAGGTAGCCATAGTTATCGGAGGCGGAAATATTTACCGTGGCATGAACGAAGCTGAAACAGGTATTGAAAGGGCCCAGGGTGATTACATGGGTATGCTGGCGACCGTTATTAATGGAATGGCGTTGCAAAGCGGGCTTGAAAGAGTAGGAGTATATACAAGACTGCAAAGCGCCATCAAAATGGAACAAATTGCTGAGCCATATATCCGCCGCCGCGCCATCCGCCATCTGGAGAAGGGACGGGTTGTAATTTTTGGCGCCGGAACCGGAAATCCATACTTTACAACTGATACTGCTGGCTCCTTGAGAGCAATTGAAATAAAGGCAGATGTAATCTTGAAAGGAACACGCGTAGATGGTATTTATTCATCAGATCCTGAAAAAGATAAAAATGCCAGAAAATTTGAAAATATTTCATTTGCAGACTGTATTTCCAAGAACTTAAAAGTCATGGATATGACAGCATTTACCCTATGTATGGAAAATCAGCTTCCTATTATTGTTTTTGACATGAATACAAGTGGATCATTGCTTCGCGTCGTAACCGGAGAAAAAGTCGGAACTTTGGTATCCGGGTAAAATTTGCTTAATTTACATCCAATCTTTGCTTAGCCAATATCTTCTAATACCGAAAGGTTTAGAAAACAATACCTATGAAATCCTTCTGGATGTAATCCCCCGGTAATTAAATTTAAGCTGCATTTATTATTTTAAATAATTGCTTATGTGGATATGGTGGATAATATCCCTCGTTGTTCTTATTGCCTGTGTAATATTTGCCTATCGAATGATCGTTAGCTCCTATGAATTGTTGCCCCCGGAAAAAAGATTTTATAAATCATTCTCAAATAATCCACCTCCTGCCCAAAGAAGCACAATTCAGCAGGAATCGATTAATGCATTAAGAAATCAAGTCCGGTCAGTTGAAGAAAACACTTCTTTTTATGAAATTCAGATTTCAAAATTGCTGGATCGTATAAAGGCCCTGGAAGACAAAAATCTTAGGAGGATTGAATCTGAACAGCTCCCAAAACCTACCGAAGAGCTGGAGGATTGGAAAGAATTGTACTATGAAGAAAACACAAAGAAAGTGAACCTCGAAAATGAACTTGATGCCACCAAACAATTATTGGGAAAAACAGAAAAGAAATTAAAGGAGATAGGAGAAAATACCATGAGGTGGGCAGGCCTTCAAAAGGATTATGAGTCTAAATTACAGTCAATCAATTCAATGCAACAACAAGTGGGACAATTAAAGGAAGAACTCTCTGCGTCCACAGAGCGGGAAAAAGAATTGGAGCAATTATTAATTTTTGAAATTACTATCCGGGAAAAATATTCAATTCTAAAGGAAGAATACCAGGTATTGCAAGATCAGTCGGAAGAACTAAAAAGAAGAATAGAGGAAATTAGCAAGAGAGATGAGGATATGGAAGTTAAACATATTTTTATTAGTGAACTTGAATCGAAACTAGCTATTTGTGAAGAAGATAAATCAAAATTAAAGGCAAGTTTGCTGCGGATCATAGAATCTAAATAAATATAAACCTGCCCCAGCATTTAAAATTCCCGGGGATATATATAACTCCTCAAACCACTTCAGCAAAAAAATAATACTGATGAATCATTTGTTTTGTAATAAAGTTTGTACTAAATTTCAGTACCAATCTATGCTTGATACCTTGTAAATACTACTTACACTTTAATTATTTCACGATTTATTAAAACTTACAAGTATGAACCTAATTCAAAGAGTTAAAAACATAATCTTAACTCCAAAAACAGAATGGTCAGCAATTGCACAAGAGAAACAATCCATGACCACAGTAATTACCAGCTACGTTATTCCGCTGGTTTTGGTTGGAGCGGTAGCTACCTTTATTGGTTATGGTTTGATTGGAATAAACTATGGGTTAATTAGAATGTCTGGTATGGGATGGGGTATAAGGATGGCTGTCATACAAGTATGTTCCGCTATTATCGGTGTAATTATTACAGCCTATGCTGTTGATGCCTTAGCTCCTTCCTTTGGTTCTGAAAAAAATATCAATAAATCTGCACAGCTGGTTGCATATGGATATACCCCTGCTTTTATCGGCGCAATTTTCAGTATTTTTCCTGCGATTGCGATAATTGGAAGTCTGTTTAGTTTGTATGGTATTTATTTAATGTACCTGGGCCTGGGGCCAATTAAGAAAACACCGGAAGATAAAAGGGTAGTTTATTTAGTGGTAACAATTGTTGTGCTTATTGTTGTGTACGCCGTTATTGGGATTATTCTTGGTAGTATTTTAGGTACCAGGATAGCAGCTACAACCGTTTATTAGCACTTATCAAAATAAGATTATTTATAAGCAAGCCACAATAGTATAATAAAAAGAATTTCCTGGCGACAGGCTCCAACATCCTCATATAAAATCAAAAAAAATGAATAAGCAAAGAAAATTTGTTTTAATTGCTGCTGCTATCGGTATTGTATCCATGTTTCTTCCCTGGATTTCTGTATCGCTATTTGGTTATAGTCAAAGTCAAAATGGAATACACGGTATTGGGGTTTTGGTATTTTTTTGTTTTGCGGTCAGTCTCGCCTTTTCCTATTTAGGAGATCAAAATAAGAATTTGGATAAGAACGCATGGATAATTGTCCTTGCTGCAGGCGCTATTGCATTGCTTGGTTCTATAATTTTTTACTTTAATGCGAGCGATTCTATCCTCGGAAACTCACTCGTAAGTTATGGATTGTACATCGGCGCAATAGCTGCAATTGGCATTTTAGCATTCGCATATATATACAGGTCACCAACCGACAATCTAAAAGACGGATTAGATAGCATTAAAAAAAATCTTGAAAGCAAAATGAATGCAACTGAAAACAATAGTGCAAAAACTCCTCCTCCTCCTGAAAATACGCAACAGAATGCAGGCAATAATAATCCTCCTTCCTAAACAGATCCATCCTGCCGGCGAGTTTTTTTGAGGATACTTTTTTTGCGATCAATTAAATTAAACGATCCCCTTTTATTGCCTTTGGCTCAATTATTTATATTTCTGAGAACTGCATTTATTAAATTTGCATTTCACTTCTATTTTAAAATCTTATTAATTCCATATGCAGGCATATAGGGATTTTGAGCTACTCAGGAAAGATTATCGTTTACAATCACTTAATGAGGGAGAGGTAGATGCAAACCCGGTTAAGCAATTTGAAATATGGTGGGGGCAGGCGATAAACACTAAAATTGAGGAGCCTGACGCTATGACACTTGCTACTGCAACCCTTGAAGGAAAACCTTCAGCAAGAATTGTGCTGTTGAAAAAAATTACTGATGATGGATTCATATTTTTTACAAATTATAAAAGCCGAAAAGGAAAAGAAATTGATGAAAATCCATTTGCATCAATAACTTTTTTCTGGAAAGAACTGGAAAGACAGGTTAGAGCTGAAGGAGAAGTAGAGAAAATAAGTGATGCAGAAAGTGATGAATACTTTGCCACACGTCCCTTTGAAAGCCGAATCGGCGCATGGAGTTCTCCGCAAAGCAGCGTAATTCTGAACAGGGAAGTTCTTCAAAAAGCCGTTGACAGTTATTCAACTAAATTCAATAAACAGGAAATTCCACGCCCAAAGCATTGGGGAGGATACATCCTGAAACCTAATCTTGTAGAATTTTGGCAAGGTCGTCCCGGAAGGCTTCACGATCGTTTACAATATAAGCTAACTAAAGATTTGAATTGGAAGATTGAAAGGCTGGCTCCTTAAATTATGAATCCTTCTTTTTGCCGGGTTTTTTTTCTGCTTTTTTTGTTGTCGCAACAATTTTTGAAGGCCTTGATTTTCCAAATGAGCCTTTAAAAATTTTTCCCTTTTTCGTTTTTTTATCACCACGTCCCATGAATGAATATTTATTTAAATAATAGAAATCTTTACCAAGGCAAAAAAATAGTTTGAAATAAAAAAAAGCAAGATACACCAATGTATCTTGCTTCGTAAAAATTTTGAAAAGAATCAGATTTTGGCTGATAATTCTTTTCCTGCCTTAAATTTAGCTACCCTCTTAGCTTTAATTTTTATAACAGCACCTGTTTGTGGATTGCGGCCATTACGGGCAGCTCTTTTACTAACAGAAAAAGTACCGAAACCAACAAGGGTAACTTTACCTCCACCTTTAAGGGTTTTAGTAACTGCTCCTATAAAAGAATCTAAAGAAGCATTAGCCTGTGTTTTAGTAATTCCTGCATCATCGGCCATTTTGGCGATTAGTTCAGCTTTGTTCATAATAATATTATTTGATTTTTAAACTGCAACAAATATATAAGGTTTTTAATTGCAACAAAATTTTTTCCAAATTTATTTTTGCACTTTCCCGCCTGAAATGCTCATTTGGCAATAGTTTACGCTTCAATTATCAAAAAGAATGGGAGCTTTTCAATACAAATTATTTCCCTATACACAATGCCAGCAAGGCTTTTAGGAAATTTTAATAAAACTAAAACTATAGAATACGGCTTTGTAAATTAATTCCGTGAGGCTAAGAATAAGTTTAACAAATAAAATAATTACACCTCCTTTAGAAGTGTTCGAAACCCAATAAATCGATTTCCCCATTTTTGGATGGCCTTCTGACGTAATGTAGGAGCAAAGAGCAGAAGATATTTATCATAATTATTACGTTCACCGGTTAATAACTGAAGCGCGTAAGTCTTTCCCTCTGATGCATCCTGGTCAGGCAATTCATAAAAATGATACTCATGAAAAAGGCTTCTTTCCATTATTTCAGGAATATGAATTTCTTTTTGCCATTGGAACCATTCTTTGGCAATCGCATTATCAACTTTAAATGTGATATTATAAATAAGCAATTTTATGGTTTGAGTTCAAGGTATACCGGGCAATGGTCGCTGTGTTTTATATCAGGAAATATTTTCACATCTTTAATCATATCCTTAAGATTCGTTGATACATTTATATAGTCTATTCTCCATCCCTTGTTTTCCAGGCGGGTACTGGGCCTCATTACGCTCCACCAGGTATATTGGTCAGGCTCCTGGTTTAGATGACGGAATCCATCTACGAAATCGTTTTCTAAAAACTTATCAAACCAGGCTCTTTCTTCCGGCAGAAAACCAGAAGTATTCTTATTGCCTTTTGGATTATGAATATCGACTTCCATATGCGCAATATTATAATCGCCGCATACAATTATATTTCTTCTTGCCTCCCTTAATTTGTTCAGGTAATCTAGAAATTCATCCAGCCAAATATACTTGTATGATTGCCTGTCATCCCCGCTTGTCCCGGATGGGAAATAGGCGTTTATGATAGTTATATCTTTGAAATCTGCCCTCAGCACTCTTCCTTCAAAATCACTTTGTTTTTTTCCATGACCATACTCTACGTTATCCGGCAAAAGCCTGCTAAATATTGCCACGCCGCTATAACCCTTTTTCTGAGCAGAAAACCAGTAGGACCGATAACCGGCATCTTCAATTAAATTCAAATCAATATCCTCCTTGTTCGCTTTTATTTCCTGGAGGCAAATAATATCTGCAGGATTAGTTTTTAACCATTCAATAAATCCCCGTTTAATTGCTGCACGTATCCCGTTTACATTATAAGTAATGATTCTCATAAAAAATTATTTGTAGATGTAAAATTAATAATGTGCAGCCTAAATTGCAGAAGATATTAAGCAAGAGAAATTTTCGGGGAAATAATTTAGGAAGGAGTTATATCAAGCATCATAATCCAGATTCGGCCTTAACCATTTTTCAATTTCCACAACGGGCATATTTTTTCTTTTTGCATAATCTTCTACCTGGTCTTTTGCAATTTTGCCAATTCCGAAATATTTACTTTCCGGATGAGCAAAATACCAACCACAGACAGAAGATGAGGGATACATGGCCAAAGATTCCGTCAAAGTTATTCCCGCACTCTCGGTAGCATTCAACAATTCAAAGAGTTTAACCTTTTCTGTATGGTCAGGGCACGCAGGATAACCCGGTGCGGGACGTATTCCTGAATATTTTTCTTCAATCAATTCTTCTGACGAAAGATGTTCTTGTTTAGCATATCCCCAAAATTCCTTCCTGGTCCTTTTATGCAAGAGTTCAGCAAAAGCCTCGGCTAGCCTGTCGGCCAATGCCTGCAGCATGATCTTGCTGTAATCATCAAGTTCTTTATTAAATCTTTCGACATGCGGCTCAATGCCATGTATGGTGACAGCGAAAGCACCTATGTAGTCTGCTCCCGGATTTGGTCCCGGTTTTATAAAATCAGCTAAAGAAATATTGGCTTGCCCCGGGGCTTTTATTGATTGTTGGCGTAAAAATTCAAGATTCATGGCCTTTCCATCCTTATTTGTCTTTACCTTAACAGTATCTTCTCCGCTTGCCGCCGCTTCCCAAAAACCAACTAACCCATTTGCTGTAAGCCATTTTTCGTCTATGATTTTTTTCAAAAAGATTTGTGCTTCTTCATATAATTTGGTAGCAGCTTCGCCCACTTTTTCATCGGTTAGTATTTGAGGAAATTTGCCATGCATTTCCCATGCTATGAAAAAAGGCTGCCAATCAATATATCTTGAAATTTCATTCAAGTCATAATGCTTAAAAACGCTGTTTCCTGTAAAAGAAGGTTTCACGGGAGTAAAGCCTTTCCAGTCTATTGCTAATTTATTTTTTTGGGCAGCATCAAATGGCAATAATGATTTTGCAGATCTCTTTTTTCCAAAATCACTTTTTAATTTTTCATATTCTGATTGTAAATCTGCAAGAAATGCACCTTTGGTTTCTTTATTCAGCAGATTTCCTGCCACAGTAACACTCCGGGAAGCATCAAGCACATGCACCACACCATTTTCAAATTCCGGCGCTATTCGAACTGCCGTGTGCAGCCGAGATGTTGTGGCACCTCCTATCATTAAAGGAATATTAAAATTTTGTCTTTTCATTTCTTTGGCAACATGAACCATTTCATCGAGAGACGGAGTGATTAATCCACTGAGACCAATCAATGAAACATTATTTTCTCTGGCAGCCTGTAATATCTTATCTGCAGGAACCATTACTCCCAAATCTATTATTTCATACCCATTGCAGCCCAATACAACACCAACAATATTCTTACCAATATCATGAACATCTCCCTTCACAGTAGCCATTAAAATTTTCGCAGGCCCTGACACTTCCCGGTTTATAATGCCTGCCTTTATATTTGCCTGCTTGAGTTCTTCCTTTTCTGCCTCAATAAAGGGGAATAAATAGCCTACGCTTTTTTTCATCACACGGGCACTTTTCACCACCTGCGGCAAAAACATTTTTCCACTTCCAAAAAGGTCACCTACTATATTCATACCAGCCATCAATGGCCCTTCAATTACTTCGAGCGGTTTTGAATATTTAAGCCGGGCTTCTTCGGTATCTGAATCAATAAAATCAGTAATGCCATTTACCAGGGCGTAACTCAATCTTTTTTCTACCGTTTCATTTCTCCATGCTTCATCTTTTACAACTGCCTTCCCTTTCACTTTCACTGTTTCTGCGAAGGAAAGCAACCGGTCAGTAGCATCTGGCCTCCTATTTAAAATCACGTCTTCACATAATTCTTTTAGTTCAGGGTCAATTTGCTCATAAACCTGCAATTGCCCGGCATTAACAATACCCATATCCATTCCTTCCTGCACAGCATGATATAAAAAAACAGCATGCATCGCGTCTCTAACGGTGTCGTTGCCACGAAAGGAGAATGATACATTACTAACTCCTCCACTTACCTTGGTAAGCGGCATCAGCCTTTTAATTTCACGGGTAGCTTCAATAAAATCCAGCGCATAATTATTATGCTCTTCTATGCCCGTAGCTATTGCAAAAATGTTTGGATCAAAGATTATATCTTCCGGGAGGTAATTTGCCTGTTCCGTTAATATTTTATAGGCTCTTTTACAAATTTCAACTTTTCTTTCCTTTGTGTCTGCCTGACCCATTTCATCAAAAGCCATTACAATTACCGATGCTCCATAACTTTGACATACGGATGCCTGGTGCAGGAACTTTTCTTCCCCTTCCTTTAATGAAATCGAATTAACAATACACTTTCCCTGCACACATTTCAACCCTGCCTCAATTATGTTAAATTTAGAAGAATCAATCATCACAGGTATCTTCGCAATATCCGGTTCCGCCTGCATCAGGTTCAAAAATGTAGTCATCGCTTTTTCTCCATCAAGCAATGCATCGTCCATATTTACATCCAGAATCTGGGCTCCATTCTCCACCTGCTGCCGTGATACAGATAAGGCTTCCTCAAAGTTTCCTTCTCTTATCAAGCGAGCAAACTTTTTAGACCCCGTAACATTTGTCCGTTCTCCAACATTAATAAAATTTGTTTCGGGCCTAACGATCAGTGGTTCTAATCCCGATAATTTTAGGTAAGGTTTGAGGTGTTTGCTCTCTTTCATTTATAGATGGTTCTTTTAATCTCTTTTTACCCGATTTATTTGTTTGATTTTTCAAATAAGTTCAGCATCAAGCACCGGTAATTTTCTTGCTTCAAATTTTTTAACCTGGTCTGCTATATGTTTTATATGATCGGGAGTAGTACCGCAACATCCGCCGACTATATTTACAAATCCCTCCCTCGCCCACTCCTCAATTATATGTGCAGTCTCTTCTGGCCTTTCGTCGTACTCTCCGAAAGCATTGGGTAATCCGGCATTTGGGTAAGCAGAAGTGTAACAGCTGGCAATTTCACTAAGTTCTTCAATATGAGGGCGCATTTCCTTTGCGCCTAAGGCACAGTTTAATCCCACGCTTAAAGGTTTTGCATGGGAAACAGAAATATAAAAAGCTTCCAGCGTTTGGCCACTCAAAGTACGTCCACTGGCATCGGTTATAGTTCCACTTATCATAATCGGCAGCTCCTGTTTCTTTGTATCGCTAAAATATTTCTTAATAGCAAAAATGGCAGCCTTTGCATTAAGGGTATCAAAAATTGTTTCTACCAGCAGGAGATCCACTCCACCATCGACAAGCCCTTTTACCTGCTCATAATAGGCTTTTGCAACCTCATCAAAAGTTACTGTACGGAAACCCGGATTATTTACATCTGGCGAAAGGCTTAAAGTTTTATTCAATGGCCCGATAGCTCCGGCAACAAATTTCTCACTTGCTTCAGCATTTACAGCTAAAAAACTATCTATCGCTTTCCGGGCACAGGCAGCTGCGGCAACATTAAGATCGTAGGCAATTGATTGCATATCATAATCTGCCTGGGCAATGGAAGTACTGCTGAAAGTATTAGTTTCAATAATATCTGCTCCGGCTTTTAAATATTTTTTGTGAATGGCTTCTATGATTTGAGGCTGGGTTATACTGAGCAGGTCATTATTCCCCTTTACATCTTTATGCCAATCTTTAAACCTGTCTCCCCGAAAATCATCTTCTTCTAATTTATATCGTTGGATCATGGTTCCCATGGCCCCATCGATAATTAGAATCCGCTCATCAAGGCATTGCCGAATTGTCTTTTTCATTTTAATTAATTTTTTTGTTACCGCAGTTTTCTTCTCACAGGCAGGATTGAGGTCAAATCCAACCAATATTGAATTAAAATAGCCGCGTTTCAAAATTTAAACTGAAATAAAATTGAACGAAATTAATTGTGCCGGGGAGTGTCGCAGAATTTTTTCGTTTATTAGTTCAGTTGAATCTTTGATGCAAAACTAAGGGCCGAACAATAAACAAATCCGCCCTTGTTGCGTGCAAAATTAAGTCAAAGGCTTTATATTTCAAAGTGAGACAATCCAAAATTATATAGGTTTTGAAACGGCAGCGTTTGCCTTTCCGGCAAGTCTTCTGGCTAATTTGCCAATAGTAAGTCCTTGAACTATAATTGAAAACAATACGACAATGTAGGTAATTGTAACAAACATATCCCCAAACATATTCTTAGGAAGAGACAGGGCAAGCGCAACAGAAATTCCCCCGCGTAAACCGCCCCACGTCAATATCGAGATTGCATTATTTTCAAATGTTTTCTTATTGCTCATCACCCAAATGGGAAGTGAAACAGAAAGCAAGCGGGATAATAAAACGATGAAGATAGTAATGCAACCCAGCCATAACAGCGTAAGGTTATAGGGTATGATCAGCATTTCAAATCCAATTAATAAAAACAAGATAGCATTCATAACCTCATCAATCATTTCCCAAAATTTATTCAGGTAATCACGAGTTACCTCACTAACCCCTGTATCCATACTCTTATTCCCCGTAATAAGTCCGGCAACCACCATAGCCAAAGGCCCGCTTATATGAAGAAATTCTGCCGCGGCATATCCTCCCATTACTATGGCAAGTGTTATCATTACTTCCACCACGTAATTATTAATGGACCTTAATGCCCAAAAACCAAGATAACCCAATAGCCAACCAAATAATAAACCCCCGCCAGCTTCTTTAATAAAAAGCCAGAGTATATCGGCAAAGGATACATTTTGGATACCGATTCTTGCAATCTCATAGAAGATAATAAACAGAACAACTCCAATGCCATCATTAAACAAACTCTCGCCACTAATCTTGGTCTCAAGAGATGCCGGAATATTAGCTTTCTTCAAGATTCCTACAACGGCAATAGGGTCAGTTGGTGAAATTAATGCCCCAAAGATGAGGCAGTATAAAAAATTTACCTGAAGGCCGAAAAGACTTACCGTAAGGAATAAAAGTGACGCAACGATAAGAGTTGATAATAGGATGCCAATCGTAGAAAAAGTAACTATTGGCATCCACTCTCTTCTCAATTTTTTTACATCGATATGAATGGCTGCAGCAAATAACAGAAAGCTGAGCATTACTTTTAAAACAACCGTATTAAAGTCGATAGCGCTGATTGATTGTATAGCCTGGGCAAAAAAATCAGGGCTAATATTTCCAATTCCAATAACAGCCAAGGAGGCGATTAATGAGATAAGCATAATACCTATAGTTCCGGGAAGCTTGATAAACCGGTGGTTTAAGTATCCAAAAGTTGCAGTTAATAAAATGATTACCGTTATTAAATGATAAATTTCCATGCCTTCACTTATTTTGATTGAAGAATTGGCTTCTTTAGAATAGTGGTAAATTTATCAATAATTATTCAGCGCCTGCTAAATCAGGAGGGAATCGAAATAACTGATTATGGAAGAAAACAAACGTGAAGAAAAACTTCGTTGAAATAAAGGAATTGGCCAAAAATTATTTACAGCAATCCTTTTTGCGGACGAAGATTGCTTTAAAAATCTTCCATAAAAATTGACTTATGTTTGAAATAATATTCACTATTTAAATTAATACAAAAATCGATTCAATTATTTTTTAAATTTCAAAAGATTTCAGCTTTATAACCTGCTTTATTCACAATTGATTTAATAGATTCTCCCGTAAGCACGGCAGATTCAACCGTTAGGATTTTATCAGGACTTTGCAGGTCTACCTCCCAGGTTGATATTTCTGAATTTTTATCCAAGAAAGGTTTAACCGTTTGGATACAACCTGCGCACATTATATTTGTTTTGAACTGATATTTTTTCATAAGAAAAACTCTTTTTTTTAAGCTGGCTTAACATTCTTTCTCTCCGCAATTTGAAAGTTCGACTTCTATTTCAATGGTGCTATGATGAATTTTATGATGCATCAACTCATGCTTTAAATCCTGTACTAATTTAATCTTATTTTCAAAACTCAATGCTTCATTTAAAGAAATATGCGCAGTGAGTGCATTTTCCGTAGTACTCAACGCCCATATATGAATATGATGAACATCCGTTATGCCAGAATGATCCTTTATCAACTGCCTGATCTCATTAATAGAAATACCAGGCGGTACAGCGTCCACGGATAAATGAAAACTATCGGTAAGCAAGGACCAGGTGCTCAAAAGAATAACGATCATAATGATAAGGCCTATTAATGGATCTACCCAATACCAACCAGTATAAACGATAAGGATACCTCCTGCCACAACACCCGCCGAAACCAACGCATCACTCATCATATGCAGATAGGCACTTTTGATATTAAGATCAGATTTCCGGTTTTTAAAAAACATCAATGCTGTAATTACATTAATAATAATCCCTACGGCGGCCACCAAAGCAATGACATTTCCTTTTACCATTTCCGGATGTATTAACCTGCGTATAGATTCAAATCCCAAAATACCAACTGCAATAAACAAGAAAACAGCATTAAATAAGGCAGCGAGTATTGTTGTCTTCTTATACCCATAAGTAAACTTCTCGGTCGATTTTTTCTTCGCCAGCCTGAATGCGATAAGCGATAATACAAGGCTGGCAACATCACTAAGATTGTGCCCGGCATCCGTAAGCAGGGACATTGAATTATTGATAATTCCTACTACAACTTCTACAATAACAAATAATATATTCAGGCTAATGCCAACCAGGAAAGCCCTGCTATTATTTGCAACATCAATTTCTGATGCATGATGGTGATGATGGTCGTGGTTATGTGCCATGGTATCATTTGAGCCCCATGCCCGCTGATAGGAATATGTCTCTTTATTTTGCAGGACTGCCTGCAATTTAGTGTTTAAAGTTTGATCGATTTTAGTCTCAGGCTATTGCTGACTACCGAAACAGAGCTAAGCGCCATAGCGGCTCCTGCTATCATCGGATTTAACAGGAACCCGGTGGATGGATATAGTATACCTGCTGCAATGGGTATTCCAACTATATTATAAATAAATGCCCAAAACAAATTCTGGTTGATCAATCCGGAGGTTATCCTGGAAAGTTTTATGGATCTTGGAATTTGTTTAAGATCCGAAGAGATTAACGTAATAGTAGCTATATCCATCGCAATATCAGTACCTTTTCCCATGGCAATACTCACATCAGCCTGGGCGAGGGCGGTACTATCATTAATACCGTCCCCTGCCATGGCTACTACTTTTCCCCCGGATTGCAATTCTTTTATAAATGCAAATTTTTCATCTGGCGTGACACCGGCTTTAAAATTTTTGATACCAACTTTTTTTGCAATAACTGAAGCCGTTTTCTCATTGTCTCCTGTAAGCATAAAAACATCGATATCCATTTTTTGTAAAATCCGGACAGCTTCTTCCGATGAAGGTTTTATTTGATCTGCCATTGCTATTACCGCCAGTGCTCTATCTGCATTCCAAAACCAGACTACCGTGTTAGCCTCCCTTTGCCAGGCGGCTGCTTTTTGAAGCATTGATTCGCTAATATTGATACTTTTTGTATCCAAAAGATCTTTATTTCCTGCGAAGAACCTTTCACCATTGTATTCAGCAAATGCTCCTGAACCAGTTATGCTTTCAAAATTATCAATAAAGATCTTCTTGATATTTTTTGATGTAAGCCACGCAGCAATCGCCTCCGCCAACGGATGTTCAGATTTGGCCTCCATGCTTAATAAAACAGGAGCAAAATCTCTTTCTGAGGGTTCATCATACCAGTATATATTTGCTATTTCCGGATGGCCCTCTGTAATAGTACCGGTTTTATCCAAAACCACTGTATCAATCTTCTTTGCCTGTTCAAGACCTGTAGCGTCTTTTATAAGGATTCCGTATTCAGCTCCTTTCCCCATGCCAGCCATAATAGCTGTTGGCGTCGCAAGGCCCAGAGCACAAGGACAAGCAATTACCAAAACCGTAACCATTGCAAGCAATCCACGTGCAATTCCCTCCGTGCCCCCAAAAATTATCCATACAAGAAATGATAATATTGCAATTCCAATTACTACGGGTACAAAAATTCCGGCTATTTTATCAACTAATTTCTGCACGGGTGCTTTGCTGCCTTGCGCCTGTTGAACTTTTTTAATAATCCGGCCAAGTAAAGTTTCGCTGCCAATTTTATTTGCAGAATAAACAAAGCTTCCTTTTTGGTTGATCGTCCCCGCAAAAACATCATCTTCTTTTTCTTTCAAAACAGGAACCGGTTCACCGGAAATCATGCTTTCATCAACATACGAGTTACCTGAAATCACCTTACCATCAACGGCAATTTTTTGACCAGGTTTGGCAAGAATATGATCACCTGCCTGAACTTCTGATATTTTAATTATGTGCTCATTATTTCCCTTATCGATGAGGATTAATTCATTCGGCTGAAGGCCCATTAAATTCTTAATTGCAAAAGATGTGTTGGCCTTCGCTTTTTCTTCCAGCATTTTTCCTAATAAAATAAACGCAATTACCACAGATGCAGCTTCAAAATACACATGTGACTCCAGGCCACGGCTTTCCCAGAAACGTGGATAAACTGTATTAAATACACTGAATATATAGGCAATTCCCGTACTTAGAGCCACCAGCGTATCCATATTAGCGCTGCCATGCTTCGCCAGTTTAGCCCCATTTATGAAAAATTGTTGTCCAAATATAAATACAACAGGGGTAGCCAGCACCCACATTACATAATTTGCAAATGATGCGCCATTAAAAAACATTCCAATAATTACAACCGGAACTGAAAAAGAGAGAGCCAGAATAGCTCTTTGCCTTAGAATCCTTAAATTTTTGGATTGTTCATTTTCCAGGTTATCAGCAGCATCGCTGCTTTCATCAACAACAAGATCATATCCAATAGAACGGACTGAATTTTTAAAATGTAACGGTTTACCAACGCCGGGAAGGTATTCTATACTTGCACTATTATTGGCATAATTGACTGAGGCATTTATAATCCCCGGTTCCGTTTTTAATTTATTTTCCACACTGACGGCACAGGAAGCACAGCTCATTCCTGTAACTGGAAAATTCTTTTTTAAAGTATCCACACCATACCCAATCTCACGGATTGCTGTAACGGCCCGGGAAATTGTATTTGGATCATTTGCAACTATTATAGCTTTATGATTATTGAATTCAACTTTGTTTTTTTTGATCCCTTTAATTTTATCCAATTCCTTTTCTACAATCTGAGCACAGTGTTCGCTATTTACCCCTGAAAGAGGTAATTCAACTATTTCAGGTTCCTCATTATTCATTTTATCTTACGGTTTATTGTGCAAAGATAGTGAACGACCACCTTCTTAGGTGGCTTCGGAAGAATCAGGCAAAGCCTTCTCTA
>ODAK010000316.1_pt1 | contig 55818 bp, 18 predicted proteins | sample 1539591 | NCBI WGS metagenome assembly ODAK01 (sample SAMEA3539303, study PRJEB22396) | soil metagenome | biome: tundra; feature: field; material: soil | place: USA | collected 2010-05 | depth 0.15 m
GCCGATCCCGCCGGTCCCCCCGGTGATCAGCACCGTGCCGTCCGGATCCCAGCGGTCGGGCTGGGGCTCCGCCGCCAGCCGGGTGAGCCGGGCCACCCTGATGACACCGTCGCGCACCGCGAGCTGTGGTTCGTCCGTGGCGAGCACGTGCTGCAGGGGCAGCGGGGCATCCCCGAGCAGATCGATCAGGACGAACCGGCCCGGATGTTCCGACTGGGCCGAACGGACCAGACCCCAGACAGCGGCGGCCGCGACGTCTTCGCCCGTGGTCGCCCCGCGGGTCACCAGCACGAGCTGCGGGCCGGCGAAGCGCTCCTCCGCCAGCCATTGCTGGATCAGGCCGAGCACGCGGGCGGCCTGCTCGTGGGCGGCTGAGGGCACGTCGCTGCCGAGGCCGCGGACTGGGACAAGCACGGCGGTTTCGGTCCCGGTGACCTCCTCCAAGGAGTTCACCTCGGTGCCCCACTCGCTCGAGCCCAGGCACACGCAGCCGGTGATCTCGGCGGTCCGCACGTCGGGTGCCGGGATCCAGTCCACACCGAACAGCGAACCCGCCGCCGCATCTGGTGCCTGCTGCTCCTGACGGACCTCCAGGGTCACTGAATCCGCCGACAGGACGGGCCTGCCCTCGGCGTCTGCCACCGCCAGGGATACCCGGCCCCCACCGAGCCTGGCCAGGCGGGCGCGGACGACCGAGGCGCCGCAAGCATGCAGCGAGACACCCGCCCAGGCATGCACGGCCAACGTGTCAGCGGACGGAGTCCCGGCCGGATCGCCGTCCACGCAGAGCATCCCGGCCGCGCGCGCGACCGGTTCCAGCAGGGCCGGATGCAGTCCGAACCGGCGGGCATCACCAGCCGACGCGGGCAGGGCAGCCTCGACGAACAACTCGTCTCCGCGCACCCACATGGCGCGCAGCCCGGGCCGCTCGGAACAGTCGACCACCGCGTTCTGCGGCGGCCACGCGGTCGCGTCGAACTCGGCGATCCGCTCGCCGTCGACAAGCACCCCGGTGGCGTGCTCGATCCAGCGCTGCTCCGGATCATGCAGCGGCTGGGAATACACCGTCACCGGGCGGGCGCCGGCCTCATCTGGCGGGCCAACCCATACCTGGATCATCGTGGCGGACTTCTCGCCCAGCACCAGCGGACGGCCGAGGGCCAGGCGTTCGACCCGGTGACAGCCGACCTGGTCGCCCGCGTGGATCGCCAGCTCGAGGAACCCGGCGGCGGGAAACACCCCGGTGCCGTCAGCCAGCCATGGGTGGGTGGTCAGGGACAGCAGCCCGGTGAGGATCACCCCGTCCGAGCCCGCCAGCGCCACCGCGGCGCCGAGCAGCGGATGTCCGGTCGGCGTCAGGCCAGCGGCCGCGAGGTCGGCTGTGCTCGGGCTCAGCGTGGGCCAGTACCGTTCGTGCGTGAACGGATAGGTCGGCAGGTCGATCCGGCGGGCGCCGGTCCCGCCGAACCACGCTGTCCAATCGACGGGCACGCCCGCCACGTGCAGCAGCGCGAGCGCGGTGGCCAGGGCGTGCTCCTCGGGATGGTCCTTGCGCAGCGCTGGCACTATCACGGCGTCGTCCAGGCTCTGCTCCGCCAGCGCCGCGAGCGCGCCGTCCGGTCCCACCTCCAGGAACGCCGACGCGCCGGCGTCCCGCAAGGTCCGCACGCTATCGGCGAACAGGACCGTGTCGCGCACCTGCCGAACCCAGTAGCCGGGGTCGGTGAGAAGCTCGGTGGTAGCGAGCTCACCGGTCACGGTGGACACGAGCGGGATCTGCGCAGGCCGGACCGCGATACCCGCGGCGACCCGCTGGAAGTCGGCCAGCATCGGCTCCATCAGCGCCGAGTGGAACGCGTGGGAGACCGCCAGCCGCCGGCTGTCACCGAACCGCTCGGCGATGGCGAGCACGGCCTGTTCGTGTCCGGAGATCACCACGGACGAGGGGCCGTTGACCGCGGCGATGGACACCCCCTCGACCAGCGACGGCCGGACCTCCTCCGCGCTGGCCCGGATCGCTGCCATCGCGCCGCCCGCCGGGAGCGCCTGCATGAGGCGGGCGCGGGCGCAAACCAGGACACACGCGTCGGCGAGGGAGAGCGCGCCGGACACGTGGGCGGCCGCGATCTCGCCGATCGAGTGCCCGGCCACGTAGTCGGGCTGGATGCCGAACGATTCCAGCAACCGGAACAGTGCCACCTCGAACGCGAAGAGCGCGGGCTGGGCGTACCCGGTATCGTCCAGCGCTGCTTTGTCCTGCCCCCACATCACCTCGCGGATGGGGCGGTCGAGTCCGGCATCTAGCCCCGCGCACGCCTCGTCCAGCGCCGCGGCGAACACGCCGAACCGGAGGGACAGCTCCCGCCCCATCCCGAGGCGCTGCGCCCCCTGGCCAGAGAACATGAACGCTGCCGACTGGCCGTCCGCTTTGCCCCTGGCCACCTCGGCCACGCCGTCTGCGCTGGCGAGCAGCACGGCACGGTGCTCGAACACCGACCGGCTGGACGCGAGGGAGAACCCTACGTCCGCGACGTTCGGCGCCTGGATCGAGGTGATCCGGTCGAGCTGGGCGGCCAGAGCCTGCTCCGAGCGGGCCGACACCGGCCAGGGGGCCATCACCGGCGACACGGCCGGTTCCTCGGACGGCCCGTCACCCGCCTCGACTGATTCGACTGATTCGACTGATTCGAGGATGATGTGCGCGTTGGTTCCGCTGATCCCGAACGACGAGATTCCCGCGCGCCGCGGGCGAGCCAGCTCGGGCCACGGGACCGGCTCGGTGGCCAGCTCGACCTTTCCCGCCGACCAGTCTACGTGCGAGGACGGCCGATCGGCGTGCAGTGTCGGCGGCAGAACGCCGTGTCGCATCGCCATGACGATCTTGATGACGCCGGCGACGCCGGCCGCGGCCTGCGCGTGACCGATGTTCGACTTGATGGATCCAAGCAGCAGCGGCCGATCGCGGTCCTGCCCGTAGGCCGCGAGCAGCGCCTGCGCCTCGATCGGGTCGCCGAGCGGGGTGCCGGTCCCGTGGCCTTCGACCACGTCGATATCCTGAGGGGCCAGCCCCGCGCCGCGCAGGGCCTGCCGGATCACCCGGCGCTGCGAGGGCCCGTTCGGCGCGGTGAACCCGTTGCTCGCGCCGTCGGAGTTGACGGCCGAGCCGCGCACCACGGCCAGCACCGGGTGCCCGTTGCGGCGGGCGTCCGAGAGCCGCTCCAGCACGAGCAGGCCCGCGCCCTCGGACCAGCCGGCGCCGTCGGCTGAGTCGGAGTACGCCTTGCACCGGCCGTCAGGAGCCAGCCCGCCCTGCCGGCTGAACTCCAGCAGCGACCCAGGCGCGGACATGACGTTCACGCCGCCGGCCAGCGCCAGCGGGCACTCCCCGGCGCGCAGCGCCTGCGCGGCCAGGTGCACCGCCACCAGTGAGGAGGAGCACGCCGTGTCGACCGTCACCGCGGGCCCCTCCAGGCCCAGCGTGTAGGAGAGCCGACCAGACATGGCGCTGGCGGCGATGCCGGTGCCGATATCGCCGGTCGCGTCGGCCAGCGACCGGATCAGGAGGTAGGCGTAGTCCTGGCCGTTGGTTCCGACGAAGACGCCGGTCCGGCTGCCCCGCAGGGAACCGGGGGCGATCCCGGCCCGCTCGAACGCCTCCCAGGAGGTCTCAAGCAACAGCCGCTGCTGCGGGTCCATCGAGATGGCCTCGCGAGGGGAGATCCCGAAAAAGGCGGCGTCGAACCCAGCCACGTCATCAAGGAAGCCGCCGCCCTGGCTCACGATGGTGCCCCGCTCGTCGACCCCCGCCCCGCGCAGCGCGTCCAGGTCCCAGCCGCGGTCTTCAGGGAACCCGCAGATCGCGTCGGAGCCGGAACTCACCAGCTCCCACAGGTCCTCCGGCGAGGTGACGCCACCCGGGTAGCGGCAGCTCATCGCGACGATCGCCACCGGTTCTGAGGCGGCGGCGCGAAGTTGCTCGTTCTCCCGCCGCAACTGTTCTGACGTCTTCATCGAGGCGCGGAGCGCCTCGATGACCTGGTCGGCCGTGCTCATGGGTTAGCTCCGTTGTCCGACACCTGATGGGACACCCCGTTCAAGGCGGCTCGCACGAGATCGTCCACTTCCATCTCGTCGATCGACTCGCCGGGTTCGGCCGGGGGCGCGGTAGCGCCACCGGCAAGCGTGAGTAGTTGCGCCAGCACGCCGGTCTCGCGCAGCCGCGCGACCGGGACGCAGGCCAGCAGTTTGCGGATCTCGCCGTCGTCCGCGTCCGGATCCTCGCCGCCGGCGGCACCGGGATCGAACTCTCGCAGCAGGTGCTCGGCCAGCGCGGACGGGTTGGGGTGGTCGAACACGAGGGTGGCGGGCAGCGTCAGGCCGGTCTCTGCGTTCAGCTGGTTGCGCAGCTCGACCGAGCTCAGCGAGTCGAAGCCGAGGTCCCGGAACGCCCGGTCGGCGCCCACCGACTCCGGCCCGCCGTGCCCGAGCACGTCCGCGGCCCTGGCCCGGACCAGGTTGAGCACCACCGCCATGCGCCGGGCAGCCGGCAGGGCGGCCAGCTCACGGCGCAGGCCGCCGGCCGTCTGGTGGCCGGCCGTCTGGTCGCCGCCGCGGGCCAGTTCGGCATAGCCTGGCAGGTCTTCCAGCAGCCGGCTCGGCCGGATGGCGTTGAACGTCCGGATGAACCTGCCTGTCTCGATATCGGAGACGACCGCCGTGGGATCGGCCGCCATGACTACGCGACGCAGAGCCAGGACGGCCAGATCCGGGTCGAGCGGCTGCACGCCGGTGCGCCGGGCGGCCGCGAGCGCGCGGTCGTCGGCGGCCATCCCGGCACCGCCCCAGGCACCCCACGCGATCGACGTGGCCGACAGGCCGCGGGCCCGCCGCTGCTCGGCCAGCGCGTCCAGCGTGGCGTTGGCGGCGGCGTAGCTGGCCTGCCCGGGGTTGCCGATGACCCCGGCCGCCGAGGAGGAGAACAGCGCGAACACCCGCAGATCCAGCTCACGGGTGAGCTCGTCGAGCACCAGGGCCGCGGTGACCTTGGAGCGGAACACGTCCGTGAACCGTGCGGGGGTCAGGCCGTCGATCACGCCGTCATCGAGCACGCCCGCCGCGTGCACCACAGCGGTGAGCGGTACCTCCTCCGGGATCGCGGCCAGCACGGCGGCCATCGCATCCCGGTCGGCCGCGTCGCACGCCACGATGGTGACCTGCGCGCCCAGCCCGGCGAGGTCGGCTTGGAGTTCGCCGGCTCCCGGGGCGTCCGGGCCGGAGCGGCTGACCAGGACCAGGTGGCGGGCACCCGCACCGGCCAGCCGACGGGACACGTGGGCGCCGAGCGATCCCGTGCCGCCGGTGACCAGCACCGTGCCGGCCGGATCCCAAAGGGCCGCCGGCCGGCCGGGCGGCCCGGGCACCAGCCGGCGGGCGAAGATCGCGGCGGGCCGGACCGCCAGCTGATCCTCGCCACCGGGGCGGGCGAGGACGCCGACCAGCCTGGCGGCGCACCGGTCGTCGAGTACCTCGGGCAGATCGATCAGGCCGCCCCAGCGCCGGGGATGCTCCAGCGCGGCGACCCGGCCAAACCCCCAGACGGCGGCTTGCGGCCAGCCGGGCACGGACTCGGTGCTCGCCACCGCGACCGCGCCGCGGGTAAGGCACCAAAGCGGCGCTTCGATCCCGGCGTCGCCGAGCGCCTGGATCAGCGTTGCCGTGAGCGTCAGGCCCGCGGGCACGCTGCCGCCGGCCTGCTGGGCCAAGGCGAGCAGGGACACCACCCCTGTGAACTCGCGGCCCGCGGCCCGCAGCGACCCGGCCAGCGCTTCCCGGTCGGGCAGTGCTCCGGAGTCGGAGGCCACCTCGAGATGCACGGCGCCCGGCGGCAGCACTCCGAGGGCGGCGGCCACCCAGGGGTCGCCGGCGTAGCCGGACGGTACGACGGCGAGCCAGGTCCCGGACGGGACGCCTGGCGGGCCTGCGTCCACCGGCCGCCAGATGATCCGCCGGCGCCAGCCGTCCACCGTGTCTTGGTCGTGGCGGCGGCAGCGCCAGTCGTCCAGCGCGGGCAACACCTTGGCCAGCGCGTCGCCGTCGACATTCAGGGTTGCGGAAAGCGCCTCGAAGTCCGCCTCCTTGACCGCGGTCCAGAACTCGCCATCCTCGGTCGGCGCCGCGGCCGGCCTGTCATCGGGCCAGAACCGCTGGTGTGAGAACGCGTAGGTGGGCAGCTCGACGCGGCGGGCTCCCGACCCGGCGAACAGCGCGGGCCAGTGCGGGCTCAGTCCGTTGACGTGCAGCCGGGCCAGGGCGCTGACGAGTGATTCCTCCTCACCCCGGTCACCCCGCAGCACGGGTACCGCCACGGCCTCGTCGATAGTGTCCTGGGCCATCGCGCACAACGTGCCGTCGGGGCCGAGCTCAAGAAGCAGCCTGACCCCGCGCCCGGCCAGCGTTCGCGCTCCGTCGCCGAACCTGACCGCCTGGCGCACGTGGTCGACCCAGTACGCGGGGGTGCACAGCTGCCCGGGGGCGGCGAGCTCGCCGGTCACGTTCGCGATCAGCGGGAGCGCCGGGGCAGCGTACGACAGGGTGGCGGCGACCCGCCCGAACTCCTGGAGCATGGCGTCCATCTGTGCGGAGTGGAACGCGTGACTCACCCGCAGCCGGCTGGTCTTGCGGCCGGCGCAGGTCGCGGCGACGCGCAGCACCGCGGCCTCGTCGCCGGAGATCACCGTGGCCGACGGCCCGTTCACTGCCGCGATCGACACGCCATCGGTCAGCCGCGCCGTCACTTCCTCCTCGGTGGCGCCGATCGCGACCATCGCGCCGCCCGCCGGCATGGCCCGCATCAGCCGCGCCCGGGCCGCGACGAGCGCGCAGGCGTCCTCGACGGAGAAGACGCCCGCCACGTGCGCGGCGGCGATCTCCCCGAGCGAATGCCCCATGAGGTAGTCAGGCCGCAGCCCCCAGGATTCCAGCAGCCGGAACAGCGCCACCTCGACGGCGAACAGCGCGGGCTGCGCGAAGCCGGTGTCGTTCAGCGCGCTTTCGTCGTCTCCCCACATCACCTCGCGAAGGGGCCGGTCCAGTTCGGCGTCCAGGCACGCCAGGACCGCGTCCAGGGCGTCAGCGAACACCGGGAAGCGTTCGTACAGTTCCCGGCCCATTCCGAGCCGCTGCGAGCCCTGCCCGGAGAACAGGAACGCCGACCGGGCTCCGGGGGCGGCCCGGCCGCGCACCACGCCGGGCGCGGTACGGGCCGTGGCCAGCGTGTCCAGGCCAGTGAGCAGATCCTCGCGGCTCGCGGCCAGCACGGCGGCCCGGTGCTCCATGCTCGTCCGGGTCGTGGCCAGCGAGAATGCCAGGTCGGCGAGCCCGGCGTCGGGGCGTGCCGTCAAGTAGGCGAGCAGCTTGGCCGCCTGTGCGTGGACGGCGTCCGGGGTCATGCCCGACAGCGGGACCACCGTCGGCCGCGGCACAGGCGCGGACTCGTCCACCGAGGCCGGGGCGTCTGGCACGGTGACGGGCGCCTGCTCCAGGATAGCGTGCGCGTTGGTGCCGCTCATGCCGAACGATGAGACACCGGCCCGCCTCGGCCGGCCGGTTTCCGGCCACGCCACCGCCTCGGTCAGCAGGTCGACCGCGCCCGCCGACCAGTCGACGCGCGATGACGGCCGGTCGACGTGCAGCGTCTTGGGCAGCACACCGTGCCGCATCGCCATGATCATCTTGATCATGCCGACCACGCCCGAGGCGACCTGGGTGTGCCCGATGTTCGACTTGACCGACCCGAGGAGCAGCGGCCGCTCCCGGTCCCGCCCGTAGGTGGCCAGCAGGGCCTGCGCCTCGATCGGGTCGCCGAGCACGGTCCCGGTCCCGTGCGCCTCCACGGCGTCGACGTCAGCCGCGGACAGGCCCGCGTCGGCCAGCGCCCTGCGGATCAGCCGCTGCTGGGCCGGACCGTTCGGGGCGGTGAGGCCGTTGGACGCGCCGTCGGAGTTGATCGCAGACCCGCGGACCACGGCCAGCACCTGGCGACCGTTGCGCTCGGCGTGCGAGAGCCGCTCCATCACGAGCATGCCGACGCCCTCGGACCAGGTCGTGCCGTTGGCCGAATCTGCGAAGGACCGGCAGTGCCCCTCGGGCGAGACCGCCCCGCTCTCGCTGAACTCCTCGAACGCCAGCGGGCTTGACATGACGGCCACCCCGCCGACCAGCGCGATCGAGCATTCACCCGAGCGCAGCGCCTGCATGGCCAGGTGCAGCGCCACCAGCGAGGACGAGCACGCGGTGTCGATCGTCACCGAAGGGCCGCCGAGGCCGAAGATGTAGGACAGCCGTCCGGAGATCAGGCTGGCCGACTGCACCATCGTGCCGAAGCCGAGCCGGCTGGGGGGCGGCCGGTAGTCGCCGCTGCCGCCGCCGACGAACACGCCGGCGTCGCTGCCGCGCAGTCCGGCAGGCTCGATCCCGGCCCGCTCCATCGCCTCCCAGGAGGCCTCGAGTATGATCCGCTGCTGCGGATCCATGAGCAGGGCCTCGTTGGGCGAGATACTGAAGAATCCGGGGTCGAAGTCGGCGACGTCTTCCATGAAGCCGCCGTACTGGGTGACGCAGGGGCGCCGGCCGTTGCCGTCCCCCCGGCGAAGCCGGTCCAGGTCCCAGCCGCGGTCGGCCGGGAACCTGGTCATCACGTCCACCTCGCGGCGCAACAGGTCCCACAGGTCCTCCGGGGAGCGCACCCCACCGGGGAAGCGGCAGCTCATCCCGGTGATCACCACCGGATCATCGTCATCGGCGACCCGGGCCGGCCCGGGTACCTCGGCCACCGTGGGCTCGGCCGCCCCGAACAGCGTGGCCAGCAGGAAGTCGGCCACCGCGCTGGCCGACGGGTAGTCGAACACCAAGGTGGCAGGCAGCGGCTCGCCCGCCAGCGAACTCAGCCGGTTGCGCAACTCCACCGCGGACAGCGAGTCGAACCCCAGGTCGGTGAACGCCCGATCGGGAGACGTTTCCGACCCGCTGGCGTGGCCAAGTACGACGGCTACCTGAGCGAGTACCAGGTCAAGCAGCGCCTCGCGGCGTTCTGCCCGGGGCAGCCCGGCCAGCCGCTCGGGGAGGGCCGCGGCGGCTGCCGCCTTCCGCTGGGCGGGAACACGGACCAAGCCCAGGAACAGCGGGGGGATCTCACCTAGGGCCCGCAGCGCCGCCACGTCCACCCGGGCCGGCAGTACCGCCGGCTCCCCTGCCGCCATCGCCGCGTCGAACAGCGCCAGCCCCTGCTCCTGCGAAAGCGGCGGCAGCCCCGACCGGGCGATCCGCTCCAGGTCCGCCCCTGACAAGGTGCGGGTCATCCCCCGCGACCCCTCCCACGGCCCCCAGGCCAGCGACACCCCGGCCAGCCCAAGCGCCCGCCGGTGCCGCGCCAGCGCGTCAAGGAACGCGTTCCCCGCCGCGTAGTTGGCCTGGGCCGCGCTGCCCAGCGTCCCGGCCACCGAGGAGAACAGCACGAACGCCCGCAACTGTGACCCGGCGGTCAGCTCGTGCAGGTGCCAGGCCGCATCCACCTTCGGGTGCAGCACCCCGGCCAGCCGCTCCGGCGTCAGCGATCCGAGCACCCCGTCATCGATCACCCCGGCCGCGTGCACCACCGCCGAGACCCGGTACCGGCCAAGCAGCCCGGCCACCGCCTCCCGGTCGGCCACATCGCACGCCTCCACCGCGACCTCGGCGCCCTCGGCGCCCAACTCAGCGACTAGCTCGGCGGCACCATCGGCCGCGTGCCCCCTGCGGCTCACAAGCAGCAGATCCCGCACCCCGTGCCGGGTCACCAGATGACGGGCCACCACGGCGCCCAGTCCGCCGGTCCCCCCCGTGATCAGCACCGACCCGTCACCCGCCCAGGCCGGAGCGGCCGGGGAACCGGCCGGGGAACCAGGCACCCGGGCCAGCCGCCCGGCCAGAACGTCTCCATCCCGCACCAGGAGCTGCGGCTCATCGATCGCCAGCGCCTCAGGCGGCACGTCAGGGGAACCGTCATCGATGTCGATGAGGCCGAAGCAGCCAGGATGCTCGACCTGCGCGGAGCGCACAAGGCCCCATGCCGCCGCCCCGGCCAGGTCCGCGCCGGCCACCGCCCCCCGCGTCACGAGCACCAGCCGCGACCGGGCGAACCGCTCCTGCCCGACCCAGTCCTGCACCAGGCCCAGGACCCATGCGGTCACCGCGTGAACCGACTCCACCACACCGCCCGAACCGGCGACCGCGGCCACCACCACATCCGGCACATCGGCCAGCGACGCCAGGTCGGCGTGGCAGGCGGCGTCCAGGCCGAGATCGTCGGAGCCAAGCACGGCCACAGATCCAGGGACCGCGCCGGTGACATTGGCGCGAACCCAGTCGAGGCGGTACAGCGACTCCTGGCCCGCCGCGTTCAGCCGTTCCGCCGAGACCGGGCGGCAGGCCAGCTTCTCGGCCGAGGCGACCAGCGCGCCCTTGGTGTCCGCGACAGTAACCGACAACGCGTTCTCACCGGCCGGCGCCAGCCGCACCCGCACCGCGCCGGCGCCGCTGGCGTGCAGCGACACCCCGGTCCAGGAGAACGGCACCTGATTCCAGGTGTCCTCATCATTGCCTGGAGCCGACAGCGCGCCGGCGTGCAGGCAGGCGTCGAGCAACGCCGGATGCAGCCCGAATCCCGTGCCTTCGACCCCGTCGGGCAGCGCCACCTCGGCGAACACCTCATCATCGCGCCGCCACGCCGCCCGCAGCCCCTGGAACACCGGCCCGTAGCCGAAACCGGCCTCGGCGAACCGGTCGTACACATCCGCGGCCTCCAGCGGCCGGGCGCCTTCCGGCGGCCACGCGACGGCGTCGAACTCCACCGGACGTGCGCCAGGGCCAACGGTGGCAAGGGTTCCGCTGGCGTGCAGCGTCCATGGCTGCTCGTGCGCGCTGTCCGGACGCGACCGGACGCTGACGGCGCGGCGATCGGACTGATCCGGTGGGCCCACCCAGACCCTTACGTGGACGGCGCCCCCCTCGGGCAGCACCAGCGGGGTGGTCAGGGTCAGTTCCTCGACCCGGTCGCAGCCCGCCTCATCACCGGCCCGCAGGGCTAGCTCAAGCAGCGCCGTGCCCGGCAGCAGGATCGATCCCATGATGACGTGATCGGCGAGCCAGGGGTGCGACTCCACCGAGAGCCGGCCCGTGAGCACGAACTCACCCGTGTCGGCCAGGTCCACCGTGGCACTGAGCAGCGGATGCTCGGCCGAGACGAGCCCGGCGAAGCGAACATCGCCGTTCGGGACCAACGTGCCGGCCGGCCAGTAGCGCTCGCGCTGGAAGCCATAGGTGGGCAGGTCCACCCGCCGGGCACCCGATCCGGCGAAGAACGCCGCCCAGTCGACGCCGACCCCGGCGACATGCAGCCGGGCCAGCGCCGTGATCAGCTCGATCATCTCGGGCCGGTTTGCGCGCAGCGCCGCCACGGCCACCACGTCCGGCACATCGTCGAGGCTCCGCTCGGCCAGTGCCGCGAGCGCGCCGTCGGGACCCAGCTCGAGGAACGCCGTCACGCCGTCGGCGGCCAGCGCCCGCACCCCATCGGCGAAGCGCACGGTCTCGCGCACGTGCCGGACCCAGTACCCGGCGTCGCAGACCAGATCCCGGGTCGCATGGCCGCCTGTCACGTTGGACACCAGCGGGATCTGCGGCGGTTCGAACGACAGCCGCTCCGCCGTCCGCCGGAAGCTGTCCATGATCGGATTCATCAACGGCGAGTGGAAGGCATGGCTGACCCGCAGCCGCCGCGTCCGGCGGCCGCGGGCCGCGAACTCCCCGGCGATCGCCTGCACGGCAGCCTCGTCGCCCGCGATCACCAGCGCGTCCGGCGCGTTGACCGCCGCGACCGACACGCTATCGGGCAGCCGCGCGGTGATCTCGTCCTCGGTGGCCTGGATCGCGATCATGGCCCCGCCGACGGGCAGTCCCCGCATGAGCCGGGCCCGCGCCGCCACCAGCGTGCACGCGTCGTCCAGTGACAGCACCCCGGCCACGTGCGCCGCGGTGATCTCACCGATCGATTGGCCGGCCACCGCGTCTGGCCGGATCCCGCACGACTCCACCAGCCGGAACAGCGCCACCTCGATCGCGAACAACGCGGGCTGGGCCAGCCCGGTGTCGTCCAGCGCCGCCGGGTCCCCGCCCCACATGGCGTCCCGCAGCGGGCGGTCCAGCTCGATGTCCAGCCGGGCCGCCACGGCGTCGAACGCCTCGGCGAACACCGGGTACCTGGCGTACAGTTCCCGGCCCATCCCCGGGCGTTGCGAGCCCTGCCCGGAGAACAGGACGGCGATCCGGCGGCCGTCGGCCGGGGCCTCGCCGCGCGCGGCCTCGGCCACGGTTTCGCCGCTGGCCAGCAGGACGGCCCGGTGCGCGAAAACCGACCGGCCGGTGGCCAGCGAGAATCCGATGTCGAGCGCGGACGGCGCCGGCTGCGCGGCTGCGTAGGACAGCAGCCGGCCGGCCTGCGCCTGCAACGCCGCCGCAGACTTGGCCGATACCGGCCAGGGCACCAGGTCCGGGGCGGGTCCGCGGCGCGCGACCGCGAGCTCCTCGGCCGGCGCCTGCTCGATGATCACGTGCGCGTTGGTGCCGCTGACGCCGAAGGCCGACACGCCGGCCCGGCGCGGCCGGCCGGCTTCCGGCCACGGCTGGGCTTGGGTGGCCAGGCAGACCGCGCCGGCCGACCAGTCGACGTGCGAGGAGGGGGCGGCAACATGCAGCGTCGCGGGCAGCTCGCCGTGCCGTATCGCCATGATCACCTTGATGATCCCGGCCGCGCCGGCCGCCGCCTGGGTGTGCCCCAGGTTCGACTTGACCGAGCCGAGCAGCAGCGGCCGTTCCCGGTCCCGGCCGTAGGTGGCGATCAGCGCGTGCGCCTCGATCGGGTCGCCGAGCGTGGTGCCGGTGCCGTGCGCCTCCACGGCGTCGACGTCCGCCGAGCACAGGCCAGCGTCGGCCAGCGCTGCCCTGATCACGCGCTGTTGCGCCCGTCCGTTCGGCGCGGTGAGCCCGTTGGAAGCGCCATCGGAGTTGACGGCCGAGCCGCGGACCAGTCCCCAGACCGGGTGCCCGTGCCGCCGTGCCTGTGACAGCCGTTCCAGCACCAGCACCCCGATGCCTTCCGACCAGCCGGTGCCGTCGGCGGCGTCAGCGAACGCCTTGCACCGGCCGTCACTGGACAGGCCCCCGGCTGCGGTGAACTCCACGAACGCGTCCGGGCTTGACATGACGGAAACCCCGCCCGCCAGGACCAAGGAGCACTCCCCGGCGCGCAGCGCCCGCGCCGCCATGTGCACGGCCACCAGCGAGGACGAGCACGCGGTGTCGACCGTGATGGCCGGGCCCTCCAGGCCGAGGGTGTAGGCGAGGCGGCCGGACAGCACGCTCGCCGTAGTCCCGGTGGCGGCGTGGCCGCGCACGTCAGTGGTGCCCTGGCGGAGCACCGACGCGTAGTCCTGGCCGTTGGTGCCGACGAATACGCCGGTCCGGGTGCCGCTCAGCCCGGCGGGGTCGATCCCGGCCCGTTCGAGCGCTTCCCACGAGGTCTCAAGCAACAGCCGCTGCTGCGGGTCCATGGCCACCGCCTCGCGCGGCGAGATCCCGAAGAACTCCGCGTCGAACCGGCCAGCCCCGTCGAGGAAACCGCCCTCCAGGGTGGCTGAGCCGCCACGGGCCAGCGCGTCCAGGTCCCAGCCGCGGTCGGCGGGGAACCCGGAGATGGCGTCCTGTCCGGCCGCCAGCAGCCGCCATAGGTCCTGCGGTGACTCGACGCCGCCGGGGAACCGGCACCCGATGCCGACGATCGCGATCGGGTCGGCATCGACGGCCGCCGGGCCCGGCTCCGGGGCAGCCGCCTCCGGCAGCGAGCCGAGGAGCTCGGCGAGCAGGAACTCCGACAATGCCCGCGGGTTCGGATAATCGAAGACCAGGGTGGCGGGCAGCCGCAGCCCGGTCGCCGCGGCGAGCGCGTTGCGCAGCGCGATGACCGTCAGCGAGTCGAAGCCCAGGTCGCTGAATGCCTGGCCGGCGCCGACCGCATTGGCGTCGGCATGACCGAGGACCGCGGCCGCGTGGCCGCGGACCAGATCCAGCGCGCAGCGATCGCGGGCGGGCCCGGCCAGGCCGGCCAGGCGCTCCCGCAGCGCCGACCGGGCCGGTGCCGCCTCCGGGCCGGCCGCACCGGCCCGGCGCGTTCCCGTCAGCTCCGCGATCAGCGGGACCGGGCGCAGCCCGGGGAAAGTCGCGGCATAGCGCTCCCAGTCGATATCGGCCACGATCACGGCCGTCTCGTCGTGCTCGATCGCGCGCGCCAGCGCGGAGATGGCCAGGTCCGGCGCCATCGGGGTGAATCCGCCGCGGCGCAGGTGGGCCTCGACGGCACGGTCGGCGACCATGCCCGCGCCGGCCCAGGGACCCCACGCGACCGAGGTCGCAGGCAGGCCCTGAGCGCGCCGGTACTCCGCGAACGCATCGAGGAAGGAGTTGGCGGCCGCGTAGTTTCCTTGCCCGGCCGCGCCGAGCGGCCCCGCGACCGAGGAGAACACCACGAAGGCCGACAGGTCCAGTTCCCTGGTCAGCTCGTGCAGGTTGACCGCCGCGGTCAGCTTGGGGCGCAGCACCGCCGCGAGCTTGTCGGGGGTCAGCGCGTCGATGACGCCGTCGTCGAGCACCCCGGCCGCGTGGATCACTGCCCTGAGCGGGAACTCCGCTGGGAGGCCGGCCAGGACTTCCGCCAGCGCGTCCCGGTCGGCGGCGTCGCACGCGGCCACGGTGACGCGGGTGCCGAGCCCGGCGAGCTCGTCGGCCAGTTCGGCCGCGGCAGGCGCCTGCAGCCCGCGGCGGCTGACGAGCAGCAGGTGCTCGGCGCCGCGGCCGGCCAACCACCGGGCCACCTGCCCGGCCAGGGCGCCCGTACCGCCGGTGACCAGTACCGTCCCGGCGGGGGGGAACTGCCTGATGCTGGACGGCTCGGCCGCGCCGGGTGCCAGCCGCCGGCCGTAGGTCCCCGACGTCCGCACCGCCACCTGATCCTCGCCGCCGGCTCCCGCGAGGACGGCCGCCAGCCTGCGCACCGTGGGCTCGTCCAGGCCCGCGGGAACGTCTACCAGGCCACCCCAGCGTTCCGGTTGTTCCAGCGCCGCGACCCGGCCCAGCCCCCAGACCGCGGCCTGCGCCGGATCGAGGACACCGTCGGACCGGCCGACCGACACCGCGCCGCGGGTGAGGCACCACAGCGGCGCTGTCAGGCCGGCGTCCCCGAGAGCCTGCACCGCGGCCACCGTGGCCAGCAGGCCAGCTGGCCGGTCAGGCGGTCCGCCCTCGGTGACGGCCAGCAACGACAGCACGCCCGCGAACGCGGTGCCCGCGAGCTCCCTGAGCTGACCTGACAGTGCGTCCCGGTCCGCGTGCGCCACCTCGACCAGGACTTTCTCGACCGGCAGCCCGGCCAGGACAGCGGCGATCCACTCGTCGTCCCCCGCCGGGACGAGCACCAGCCAGGTCCCCTCGGCCCGTGCTGGCGTGACGGTTACCGGCCGCCAGGTCACCCGGTACCGCCAGCCGTCCACGGTGGACGCCTGGCGCCGCTGCCGGCGCCAGGCGGACAGCGCCGCGACCGCGCCGCCGTCCAGCTCCAGGCCCGGCTCGAGCGACGAAAGGTCGGCCCGTTCGACCGCCGACCAGAACGAGCCGTCGGCGGGGTCGGCGGCGGCCGGGATGGCCGGGGAGGCCCAGAAGCGCTGCCGCTGGAACGGGTATGTCGGCAGGTCCACCCGGTGGGCCCCGGTGCCGGCGAACACGGCGGCCCAGTCGACGCCGACCCCGTGGGCGTACAGCCGGGCCAGCGCCGACGTGATAGCCGGGACTTCGGCCTGGTCCTGGTGCAGCGCCGAGCCGCCGGCCAGCGGCGCGGAGTCGCCGAGGGTCTCCCGAACCGCCGCGGAAAGCACGCCGTCCGGGCCGAGCTCCAGGAAGGTGGTCATCCCCTGGTCCGCCAGCCGGCGGGCCGCGTCGGCGAACCGCACGGTGCGGCGAACCTGCTCGGCCCAGTACCCTGGCTCGCACAGCACGTCGGCGCCGGCGAGCTCGCCGGTCATGGTGGACACAATGGGAATCTGCGGCGCCCGATAGGAGACGGTGCCGGCCAGCCGGGCGAACTCGGCGAGCATCGGCTCCATCCGGGGCGAGTGGAAGGCGTGGCTGACCCGTAGCCGCCGGGTACGGCGGCCCTGGGATTCCAGCTCCCCGGCCAGCTGCAGCACTGCCTCCTCGTCGCCGGAGATGACCACCGCCGTCGGCGTGTTGACCGCGGCGATGCAGACGCGGTCCGGTTGCTGTTCGACCAGCGGGAGCACCTCGTCCTCGCGGGCTTGCACCGAGACCATCGCGCCGCCGCCGGGCAGTGCGTCCATCAGCCGGCTACGCGCCACCACCAGCTTGCAGGCGTCCTCCAGGGACAGCACGCCCGCGGCGTGGGCGGCGGCGAACTCGCCGATCGAGTGCCCGGCGAGCCGCTCGGGCCGCACTCCCCACGACTCAAGCAGCCGGAACAACGCCACCTGGAGGGCGAACAGGGCGGGCTGGGTGTAGGCGGTCCGGTCAAGCAGGGCGGCCTGGGGAGTTCCCGGCCCGGCGAACATGATCTCGGTCAGCGGCCGGTCGAGCTCGGTGTCGCAGTGTGCCGCCACCTCATCCAGTGCCTGCGCGAATGCCGGGTACCTGTGGTAGAGTTCGCGGCCCATCCCGGGCCGCTGCGCGCCCTGGCCCGGGAACAGGAACGCGGGGCCGCCCCGGCCCGGCCGGCCAGTGATCAGCCCGGCGTCGGGCAGGCCGTCCCGCAGCGCGGCCAGGCCGCGTTCCAGCCCGGCCTGATCCCCAGCTATGACGGCCGCGCGGTGCTCCAGCGCCGCCCGTGAGGTGGCCAGGGAGAAGGCTAGATCGGGCAGGGGAACCCCAGTCCGTTCGGCAAAAAAAGACAACAGTCGCGCCGCCTGAGCCTGCAGCGCTTCCGCGGTCCTAGCCGAGAGCAGGACCGGAGCGACGCCGGGCCAAGGGGTCGCGGGCGATTCCGGCGCCTCGGCCGGAGCCTCCTCCAGTACGGCGTGCACGTTGGTGCCGCTGAGCCCGAACGACGACACCGCCGCCAGGGCCGGGCGTCCGGTCTGGGGCCAGGGACGCGGCTCGGTCAGCAGCTCGATCGCCCCCGACGACCAGTCCACGTGCGAGGACGGTCGGTCGATGTGCAGGGTCTTCGGCGCGATCCCGTGCCGCAGCGCCATGACCATCTTGATCACGCTGGCCAGGCCGGAAGCCATCTGGGTGTGGCCGATGTTCGACTTGACCGAGCCGAGCAGCAGCGGGCGTTCCGGATCGCGCCCTGGCCCGTAGACGGCCAGCAGCGCCTGGGCCTCGATCGGGTCGCCAAGCCTGGTGCCGGTGCCGTGCCCGTCCACCACGTCCACCTCGGCGGCCGCCACGCCCGCGTTGGCCAGGGCCTGGCGGATCACCCGCTGCTGGGCCGGGCCGTTCGGGGCGGTCAGGCCGTTCGACGCGCCATCGGAGTTCACCGCGCTGCCGCGGACGACGGCCAGCACCGGGTGCCCGTGACGCCGGGCGTCGCCGAGCCGTTCGAGCAGCACAAGGCCAACACCCTCGGCCAGGCTCATCCCGTCGGCCGCGTCCGAGTACGCCTTGCACCGGCCGTCCGCGGCCATCGCCCGCTGCCTGCTGAAACCGATGAAAGCGCCAGGAGTGGCCATGACGCTCACCCCGCCGGCCAGCGCGAGCGTGCTCTCGCCGTTGCGCAGCGACTGGCAGGCCAGATGCAGAGCCACCAGCGACGAGGAGCAGGCGGTGTCCAGCGTGACGGCGGGGCCTTCGAAGCCGAAGGTATAGGCCACCCGGCCGGACACCACGCTGGAGATGCTGCCTGTGATGGTGTGTCCTTCGACTCCGTCCGGGCCGACGGCGCCGTAGTCCTGGTAGCTGGCTCCGATGAACGTGCCGGTCAGGCTGCCGCGCAGCGAGGAGGGATCGAGGCCGACTCGCTCGAGCACCTCCCACGAGGACTCGAGCAGGAGCCGCTGCTGCGGATTCATCGCCACCGCTTCCCGCGGTGATATCCCGAAGAACGCGGCATCGAACTCTGCCACGCCGTCCAGGAAGCCACCCCGGGTGCTGTAGGTCTTCCCGGCCCGGTCCGGGTCAGGGTCATACAGGGCCGCCGCGTCCCAGCCCCGGTCGGCCGGGAATTCCGTGGTGGCATCGCCGCCCCGGGCGACCAGTTCCCACAGCTCCTCGGGTGAGGCGACGCCGCCCGGGTACCGGCAGCTCATTCCGATGATGGCGATCGGCTCGTGCCCGGCCGCCTGGCTGGCCGGCCGGGTTGCGGGGTCCGCGCCGGGCGTGGCGCCTTCCAGCCGGGCACGCAAGAACTCCGTGAGCGCCAGCGCGTTCGGGTAGTCGAAAACCATAGTGCTCGGCAGCGCGAGTCCGGTCACCGCGGCGAGCCGGTTGCGCAGATCCACCGCGGTCAGCGAGTCGAAGCCGATGTCGCGGAACGCGCGCCGCTCCGACAGCCCGTCCGGCGAGGCGTGGCCGAGCACGATCGCCGCCTCCGCGAGCACCAGGTCCAGCAGGACACGGTCCCGCTCGGCGTCGGGCAGGGCCCGCAGCCGCAACGCGAACTCGCCGTCGGCTGCGGTTTCCGCCGCCGACACCAGCCGTGCGACCTCGGGGATCTCGTCGAACAGCGTGGTGGGGCGCACCGAGGTGAAGACCGGGTGGTAACGCTCCCAGTCCACGTCGGCGATCGTGATCGCCGGCTCGTCATCGTCGAGCGCCCGCCGCAGCCCGGCCAGCGCCAGCCGCGGGTCCATGAAGACCAGGCCGCTGCGGCGGATCTGCGCCGGGTCCACCCGGCGCAGCGCGATGTCGTCGGCCCAGATGCCCCAGGAGATGGCCGTGGCCGGCGCGCCGCGCGCCCGCCGGTGCTCGGCCAGCGCGGTGAGATAGGCGTTGGCCGCCGTGTAGGCAGCGTGCTGGCCGGTGCCCCACATGCCCGCGGTCGAGGAGAACAAGACGAACGCGTCGAGATCTGCCCCGTCCAGGAGCTCGTCGAGGTGGCGCGCGCCGGTGACCTTGGCGGCTACCCCCCGGGCGAACTGCTCAAGGCTCATCTCCGCCAGCGGCGCGAGCTCGATGACCGCCGCGGCGTGCAGCACCGTACGGACGGCCCGGCCCTGGGCCCTGAGCTCGTCGAGGAGCCGCCGGACGGCGTCCTTGTCGGTCACGTCGCAGGCCACGGCCTGGGCTTGGCAGCCCTGGTCGCCGAGTTCGGCGATCAGGGCGGCGGCGCCCGCGGCGGCGCCGCGGCGGCTGACCAGCACCACGTGCTCGGCGCCCTGCCCGGCGAGCCAGCGGGCCAGGTGCGGCGCGAGCGTGCCGGTGCCGCCGGTGATCAGCGTGGTACCGCGTGGCGACCAGCTGCGGGCCGGGCCGCCCGGCGACGGCGCGCGTACCACCCGCCTGGCCAGCACCCCTGATGGGCGGACCGCCAGCTGGTCCTCGCGGAGGCCGCAGGAAAGGACGGCGGCCAGCCGCTCACCGGCCCGGGCGTCCAGGCTGTCCGGCAGGTCGATCAGGCCGCCCCAGCGCCCGGGATGTTCCAGCGCGGCGGTCTGGCCCAGCCCGACGACCTGAGCCTGGACCGGCCGGGCGAGCGGGTCCGAGCGGCCCGTCGAGACGGCGCCGCGGGTGAGGCACCACAGCGGCACGTCGATCCCGGCGTCGTCGAGCGCCTGGATCAGGCAGACGGTCAGCGCCAGCCCGCGAGCCAGCGCCGGATGGCGCTCGCTGGGCTGCTCGGCCGCGGACAGCAGCGACGCTATCCCGGCGAGGTCGCTCTCGTCGGCCAGGTCAGCGGTCAGGCGCGCGGCCAGCGCCCGGCGGTCAGCATCCGGCTCACCCAGTTCCAGCCGCCGTACCGTGGCACCGTGCGCGGTGAGGGCCGCCGCGACGTCGTCCTCGCCGCCGACGCCCGCGGTGACCAGCAGCCAGGTCCCGGCCAGCCGCGCCGCGGGCAGGCCGGTCACCGGTCGCCAGGCGGCGCGGTAGCACCACATGTCCACGGTGGACAGCTCACGCCGTCGCCGCCGCCATTGCGCCAGCGCCGGCAGCACCGGGAGCAGGGACTCCTGGTCAACGCGCAGGCCAGCGGACAGCGACTCGGCGTCCTGCTGTTCCACGGCGGCCCAGAAGTCGGCGTCGGCGCGGTCGCCATCACCTGGCCGTTGCGGCTGAGCCGGAACCGCCCAGTAGTGCTCGTGCTGGAAGGGATAGCTGGGCAGCGCGATCCGGCGCGCGCCGGTGAAGGCGGCGGAGAAGTCCACCGGTGCGCCGCGGACGAACACCTCGGCCAGTGAGGTCAAGAACCGCGCCATGCCGTCCTTGCCGCGCCGCAGCGTTCCGGCCGCGACCGCAGCGACGCCGGCTTGCTCGGCGGCCGACTCGATGCTCATCGTGAGCACGGTGTGCGCGCTTACCTCGACGAACACCCGGTGGCCGCCGTCGAGCAGCGCCCGGATCGCCGGGGCGAACCGCACCGGCTGGCGCAGGTTCCGGTACCAGTAACCGGCGTCCAGCTGCGTGGTATCCAGCACGTCACCGGTCACGGTGGACAGGAACGGCACCCGGGCCGGCCGGGGGCGGACCGGCCCGAGCGCCGCTAGCAGATGGTCACGCAGCCGTTCCACGTGTGCGGTGTGAGAGGCATAGTCCACGTCGATCCGCCGCGGGCGGATGCCCTCGGCGGTCAGTCCGGTCAGCAGGGCGTCCAGCGCTTGCGGCTCGCCGGAGACCACGACGGAGCGCGGGCCGTTGTCAGCGGCGATCCACAAGCCCTCGCCGCTGCCCCGCAGGCGCTCCTCGGCCTCGGCCAGCGGCAGCGGCAGCGATGCCATCGCCCCGGTGCCGGAAAGCAGCTGGCCGATCGCCCGGCTGCGCAGGGCCGCCACCCGGGCGCCGTCCTCCAGCGACAGCGCGCCGACCACCACGGCCGCGGCGATCTCGCCCTGCGAATGGCCGACCACGGCGTCCGGGCAGACGCCGCAGGACTGCCACAGCGCGGCGAGCGAGACCATCATCGCGAAGGAGACCGGCTGGAGGATGTCGACCCGCTCGAGCGGGGGCGCTCCCGGAAGCTGCCGAAGCACGTCGGCGGGCGACCAGTCGAGGAAGGCGGACAGGGCGACGGCGCATTCGCCGAAGCGCTCGGCGAAGACCGGGGACTCCTCGAGCAGCCGAGCTCCCATCCCGGCCCACTGTCCTCCCTGGCCGGGGAAGACGAAGACCACCTTGCCGTCCACGTCCGCCACGCCCTGAATCACCTGGGCGGACGAGCGGCCCGCGGCCAGTTCCGCCGACTCGGCCCGCAGGTCGTCCAGGCCCGTGCCGATCACCACGGCGCGGTGTTCGAACAGCGATCGGGTCGAGATCAGGGAGTACCCGATGTCGGCCGGGCTGGGTGCCGGGTCGGCGGCGGCGCAGGCGGCGACGTTGGCGGCCTGCGCCGCGAGCGCGCCCGAGGTCCGGGCGGACAGCACCCATGGGATCGGCCCTCCGGCCGGAAACACTGCGAGGGTGTCCGCGTCCTGGCGCGGCGGCGCCTGCTCCAGGATCGCGTGCGCGTTCGTCCCGCTGATCCCGAAGGAGGACACCGCGCAGCGGCGCGGCCGCTCGGCGGCCGGCCAGCCGGCCGGCTCGGCCAGCAGGCGGATCGTGCCCGGCGTCCAGTCGACGTGACTGGACGGCGCGGCAGCGTGCAGGGTAGGCGGCAGCAGGCCGGCCCGCAGCGCCAGCACCATCTTGATCACGCTGGCTACGCCCGCCGCCGACTGGGTGTGGCCGATGTTCGACTTGACCGAGCCAAGCAGCAGCGGCCGGTCCGGGTTCCGGCCGTTGCCGTAGACGGCCTGCAGCGCGCGAGCCTCGATGGGATCGCCGAGCGCGGTCCCGGTGCCGTGGGCTTCAACCGCGTCGATGTCGGCCGCCGACAGCCCGGCGCTCGCCAGAGCCTGCCGGATGACCCGCTGCTGCGATGAGCCGTTCGGCGCGGTGAGCCCGTTGGAGGCGCCATCGGAGTTGATCGCCGAGCCGCGCACCACGGCGAGGATCTCGCGCCCGTTGCGGAGCGCCTGCGAGAGCCGTTCCAGCACCAGGATGCCGATGCCCTCGGCCAGGGCCATCCCGTCGGCCGCATCGGAGAACGACTTGCAGCGTCCGTCGGCGGCCAGCGCTCGCTGGCTGCTGAACGCGATGAACGGGGCGGGCGTGGTCATCACCGTGGCGCCGCCGGCCAGGGCGAGCGAGATCTCGCCGTTGCGCAGCGCCTGGCAGGCCAGGTGAAGCGCCACCAAGGACGAGGAGCACGCGGTGTCCACGGTGACCGCGGGCCCCTCCAGCCCGAGGGTGTAGGCCAGCCGGCCCGACATGACGCTCGGGCTGCTTCCAGTCACGAGATACCCGGCGGCGTCGCCGTCCAAGCCGACGCCGTAGTCCTGGTATGTCGACCCGATGAACGTCCCGGTGAGGCTGCCGCGGACGGACGCGGCATCGATCCCGGCCGCCTCGAACGCCTCCCAGGCAGTTTCCAGGAGCAGCCGCTGCTGCGGCTCCATGGACAGCGCCTCACGCGGGGAGATGCCGAAGAAGCCGGCGTCGAAGTCACCCGCGTCGTGCAGGAAGCCGCCTTGCGTGGCGTAGGTCGCGCCGCCGTGGCCGGGGTCGGGGTGATACAGGCCGGCCAGGTCCCAGCCACGGTTGACGGGAAATTCGGAGATGGCGTCGACGCCGTCGGCCAGCAGCCGCCAGAAATCCGCGGGAGAGCGGACGTCGCCGGGGAACCGGCAGCTCATCCCCACGACGGCGATCGGCTCGTCGTTGTCGCCCGCGGGCGCGACCGCAGCCGCTTGGTCCATTCCGTCGTCGCCCAGGATCTGAGCGCGCAGGTGGGCGGCCAGGGCAACCGGGTTGGGGTGGTCGAACACGATGGTGCTCGGCAACGGCAGGCCGGTCAGCATAGTCAGCCGCTTGCGCAGCTCTACCGCGGTCAGTGAGTCGAATCCCGCATCGTGGAAAGCCCGCCGGGGCGCCACCTCGTCGGCGGATGCGTGCCCGAGAACCGCGGCCACCTCGGCGCGGACCAGATCAACCAGCAGCCGTTCTTGGTCAGGCGCGGGGAGGCCGCGCAGCCGCGCGGCGAACTCCGGCGCCGCACCGTCCTGCCGCCGGGTGCCGCCTTCCAGGGCACGTGCCTCGGGCAGGTCGCTGAACAGGGCACTGGGCCGGGCCGCGGTGAACAAGGGCAGGTAGCGCTCCCAGTCGACATCAGCGACAGTGACGCACACGTCGCCCTGCACGAGCGCGCGGCGCAGCTCGGCCAGCGCGGTCTGCGGGCTCAGGAACCGCAGCCCGCGCCGCCGCAAGGTGTCCGCCACGTCCCCTCCGGCCGCCATGCCGACCTCGGCCCACGGGCCCCATGACACCGAAGTCGCCGGTCGGCCACGGGCTCGGCGGTGCTCGGCGAGCGCGTCCAGGTAGGCGTTGGCCGCGCCGTAGGCGCTCTGCCCGGCGCTGCCCCACACCCCGGCGACCGAGGAGAACAGCACGAAGAAGTCCAGGTCCTGGTCGGCCAGCAGGCCGTCCAGATGTGCCGCGCCCGCCATCTTGGCCGACACCAGGTCGGTGACGGCCTGCAGCGGCATGTCCGCCAGGGACGACACCTGGCCGACCCCGGCGGCGTGCACCACGCCGGTCAGCGGCAGGTCAGCGGGAACCCCGGCCAGCACCGTGGCCAGCGCGTCCCGGTCGGCCACGTCGCACGGCACGACCGATACCCGGGCGCCAAGCGTGGCCAGCTCAGCACACAGTTCCGCCACGCCGGGGGCGTGCGGCCCGCGGCGGCTTGTCAGCACGAGATGGGCGGCCCCGCTGCGGGCGAGCCAGCGGGCCACCTCGGCGCCGAGCCCGCCGGTCCCGCCGGTGATGAGCACCGTTCCCCGCGCGGTGAACGCCCCGGCCGCCGGAAGTTCGCCCGCGCGCGCCCGGACCAGCCTGCGTCCCATGACTGCGGCGGCACGGATGGCCACCTGATCCTCTCCGCCGCTGCCCGCCAGGATGCTCGCCAGGTGCTGAACTGTCACCGGGCTGAGGATTTCCGGCAGATCGATCAGGCCGCTCCATGGCTGTGGCCGCTCCAGCGCGACCGCCCGGTTCAGCCCCCACACCGCCGCCTGGACCGGGTTGAGCACCGGGTCGCCAGGCCCGGTCGACACCGCGCCGCGGGTAACCGTCCACGCGGGGCACTGCAGGCCCGTGTCGCCCAGCGCCTGGGCGAGCAGCGCGCTCAGCGCCAGGCCCGGCGGTAGCCCGGCCGCGGCGCCGTCCGGCCGGTCAGCGAGCGGAAGCACGGACAGGACGCCGGAAACGCACCCCGCCTCGGCGAGCCTGGCGGCCAGCCGGGCGCGGTCGCGGTCGTGCGGGTCGAGCACCAGCCGCTCGAACAGCGCGCCATGCCCGCGCAGCGCGGCCGTGATCTCGCCGTCGTCAATGCCCTCGGCGGTGACGACCAGCCAGGTACCGTCGAGAACCGGCGCGGCCGCGGCCCGGATCGGCCGCCACTGCACCCGGTAACGGGCGGCGTCGAGGACGGCGGCGTCGTCCCGTCTGGCCCGCCAGGACGACAGCGCCGGCAGCAGCGCAGCCAGCGCCGCGTGCTGCTCGTCAGCCAGGCCGAGCAGCCTGGCCAGCTCGCCGGCGTCGTCGCGCTGGACGGCATCCCACAGCTGGGTGTCCGGCATGGCCGCCGCGAGCTGGGCGGTGACGGCCGGACCCTGCGGCCAGTAGAGCTGGCGCTGGAACGCATACGTCGGCAGCTCGATCTGCCGCGCGCCGGTGCCGGCGAACAACGCCCTCCAGTCCACCGCGACCCCGCGTACGTGCAGGCGGGCCAGCGCGGTCGTCACCGACAGTTCCTCGCCGCACTCAGACCGGAGCAGCGAGACCGAATCCGCCGTGCCGTCCTCGCCCAGTGCTTCATCGACAAGTGCCGACAACGCGCCGTCAGGTCCCAGTTCGACGAAGGTGGCCGCGCCCGATTCGGACAAGGTACGCACCCCGTCGGCGAAACGCACCACACGGCGCGCCTGCTCGGTCCAGTAGCCCGGGGAGCAGAGCTCGTCCGCTTCGGCCCGCCGCCCGGTCAGCGCGGACACCACGGCGATGGACGGCGGATGATAGGCCAGCTCTCGCGCGACCAGGCCGAGGTCGGCGAGCATGGGCTCCATCATCGGCGAGTGGAAGGCGTGGCTCACCCGCAGCCGCCTGGTCTTGCGCCCCTGTTCCTCGAACCGGGCGGCGATCTGGCGGACCGCGGTTTCCTCGCCGCCGATTACGATCGAGGCCGGACCGTTCACCGCGGTCACGCATACCTCGTGCTCGCGCCCGTCCAGCAGCGGCGCGACCTCCTCCTCGGTGGCGCGCAACGAGATCATCGCACCCGGCCGCAGCGCCTGCATCAGCCGGGCCCGGGCGGCGACCAGCCGGGCCGCGTCCGGCAGTGCGAAGACCCCCGCGACGTGCGCGGCGGCGATCTCCCCGACCGAGTGGCCGAGGACGAAGTCCGGCCGCACGCCGAACGACTCGAGCAGGCGGAACAGCGCGACCTCGACCGCGAATAGGGCGGGCTGGGTCCACCCGGTCTGGTGCAGCAGATCCGCCTGCTCGGTCCCTTCCTCGGCGAACAGCACATCTCGCAGCGGGCGGTCAAGCAGCGGGTCGAGTTCGGCCGTCACGGCGTCAAGCGCCTGCGCGAACACGCCGAATCGCTCGTACAGTTCCCGGCCCATCCTCGCGCGCTGGCCGCCCTGTCCGGCGAACACCACGGCGATCCGGCCGGCGCCGCCGGTCTCGCCTTCGATCACCCCGGCGGCGGGCTGGCCGGCGGCCAGCGTCGCCAGCGACTGCAGCAGGCTGTCCGGTTTGCCCACCACGACCGCGCGCTGGTCGAAGCGAGCCCGCGTCGTGGCCAGCGACAGGCCGATGTCACCTGGGTCGGTATCGGGATGCGCAGCAGCGAAGGAGTACAGCCGGACCGCCTGGTCCCGCAGCGCGCCGCGGCTCTTGCCGGAGAGCACCCAGGGCATGACCAGCGGGGACGGCCGGGCATCCGGGACCTGCTCCGGTTCCGGTACCTGTTCGAGGATCACGTGCACGTTCGTGCCGCTGAACCCGAACGAGGACACCCCGGCCCGCCGGGGCCGGTCGGCCGGCGGCCATTCGACCTGCTCGGTGACCAGCCGCACCTGCCCGGCAGACCAGTCCACATGCGACGATGGCTGGTCGGCGTGCAAGGTCCTTGGCACGATGCCATGGCTCATGGCCAGGACCATCTTGATCACCCCGGCGACGCCCGCCGCCGCCTGGGTGTGCCCGATGTTGGATTTCACCGAGCCGAGCAGCAGCGGCCGCGCGGCTTCCCGGTCCTGCCCGTAGACGGCCAGCAGGGCGTGCGCCTCGATCGGGTCGCCCAGGGCGGTGCCGGTGCCGTGGCCCTCCACGACGTCGATGCCGGAGGCCGGCAGGCCGGCGCTGGCCAGCGCCTGCCGGATCACCCGCTGCTGCGCCAGGCCGTTGGGGGCGGTGAGGCCGTTGCTGGCACCATCGGAGTTGACGGCGGAGCCACGCACGGCGGCCAGCACCCGGTGACCGTGGCGGCGCGCGTCGGAAAGCCGCTCCAGCACCAGCATGCCGACGCCCTCGGCCCAGCCCACCCCGTCGGCGCTGTCGGAGTATGCCTTGCAGCGGCCGTCCAGCGCCAGGCCGCGCTGCCTGGAGAACTCGATCAGCGCGACCGGCGTCGCCATCACCGTCACACCGCCGGCCAGGGCCAGCGAGCACTCGCCGGCCCGCAGCGACTGGATCGCCCAGTGCAGAGCGACCAGCGACGACGAGCACGCCGTGTCGACCGTGACGGCCGGCCCTTCCAGGCCAAGGACGTAGGCGACGCGGCCGGAGGCGATGCTCGGCGAGGTGCCGCTGCCCTGGTGGCCCTCGAACTGCCCGCCGGCCAGCACCGCGGCGTAGTCGCTGTACATGACGCCCGAGAACACGCCGGCCTGGGTGCCCCGCAAGGAGGCCGGGTCGATACCCGCGTGCTCGAGCGCCTCCCAGGACGCCTCGAGCAGCAGTCGCTGCTGCGCATCAGTGGCCAGAGCCTCGCGCGGGCTCATGCCGAAGAACGCGGCGTCGAACTCGCCCGCGTCGTGCAGGAATCCGCCGAAGCGCGTGACGGACGTGCCGGGGTGGTCCGGGTCGGGATGGTACAGAGCGCCGAGATCCCAGCCGCGGTTGCCCGGGAGGCCCGAAATGGCGTCGGTTCCCTCGCTGACGAGCCGCCACAGATCCTGCGGAGAGGCCACCCCGCCCGGATACCGGCAGCTCATGCCGATGATCACGATGGGGTCGTCGGCGGCGACGGCAGCAGCAGCAGCAGCAGGCGGCAGCGACTGCGCGGCCGCCCGGGCGCCGGTAAGCTCGCCGAGCAGATGATCCGCGAGCCTGGCCACCGTGGGATAGTCGAAGATCACCGTCGCCGGGGTGCGCAGTCCGGCGGCTGCGTTCAGCCGGTTGCGCAGCTCCACGACCGCGAGCGAGTCGAAACCCAGATCCTGGAACGTCCGGGCCGGGTCCACCTCCGCCGGGTCGGCGTGCCCGAGCACCTCCGCGACGTGTGCCCGGACCAGGTCGAGCAGCAGCTTGGCGCGCTCCTGCTCGCCAAGCCCGGACAGCCGCTGCCGGAGATCGGCGGCGGCGGTGCCCGCCACCACAGCCGTCCGGGTCCCCGCGCGAACCAGCCCCCGGAGCAGCGGCGGCAACTCACCCTGGGCGCTGATCGCCTGCAGGTCGAGCCTGACCGGCAGCAGCACGGCGTCGTCGCAGGCCGTCGCCGCGTCGAACAGGGCAAGGCCCTGCTCCTGCGACAGCACGGGCGTGCCGCGGCGGGCCAGCCGGCGCTGTTCGGCCTCGGAAAGGCTGCCGACCATCCCGTTCGGGACCGCCCACGGCCCCCAGCCGAGGGACACCCCCGGCAGCCCGCAGGCACGGCGCAGCTGGGCGACTGCGTCGGCGAACGCGTTCGCGGCGGCATAATTGCCCTGACCGGGGGTCCCCATCGTGCCAGCGAACGAGGAGTAGACCACGAACGCGGCTAGGTCCAGCCCGCGGGTGGCCTCGTGCAGGTTCCAGACCGCGTCGGCCTTCGGCCGTAGCACGGCGCTGATGCGCTCGGGAGTCAGCGACCCGATCGTGCCATCGTCCAGCGCGCCCGCGCAGTGCACCACCGCGGTGAGCGGATGCCGCCGCGGGACGCGCGACAGCAGCCTCTCGACGGCCGCCCGGTCGGACAGATCGCACGCCTTGACGTCGACCCGCGCGCCGTGATCACGCAGTTCCGCGGCCAGCTCCTTGACTCCCTCCGCGGCGCGGCCGCGGCGGCTCACCAGCAGCAGGCGCCGGACACCCCGCGCGAGGACCAGGTGCCGGGCCAGTGCCCGGCCAAGCGCGCCCGAACCACCGGTGAGCAGCACGGTGCCGTCCGGCTCCCACGCCGGGGCCTGGCGGTCGGCCTCCGGCCGGGCCCGGGCCAGCCGGGCGCCGAGGACGGCGCCGTCCCTGATGATCAGCTGAGGCTCGGGCATCTCCAGGGCGCGGAGCGCCGCGGCGTCAGCGGGCCCTGCGGGATCAAGGTCAAGCAGCCCGAACCGGCCAGGGTTCTCCGCCTGCGCGGAGCGCACCAGGCCCCAGACCGCGGCCGCGGCGGGGTCTGGGGCCTGGCCGCCCCCCGGGGCGGCCACCGCGCCCCGGGTGACGATGACCAGCCGGGCGGCTGGCCGCTCGTCGGTGAGCCACTCCTGCAGATGCCCGAGCACTTGCGCGGTCAGCGCGTGCACCGACCGCACCACGTCCTGGTCCTCCGCTGCCACCGGGAGCAGGACGATTTCGGCGGCGTGCGGCTCCCGGACGGTCTGCACTGGCGGATCCGCGGCCGCGAAAGCCCGGGTGAGGCCGAACGGATCCGGTCCGAGCACCGCGACCGGCCCTCGGGCTGCGGGCCCGGCCGGCATCCGGGTCCAGTTCAGCGTGAACAGCGAATCCCTGCCGATCCTGGCGGGTGCCGCGTGCCGCTCGTCCGGCGCGGCCCGCAGCACCAGGGTTCCGACCGACGCGACGGGATTGCCTGCAGGGTCGGCGAGCTCGATCGACACGGCGTCGTCCCCGGCCGGGGACAGCCGCACCCGCACCGAGGACGCCCCGCCCGCGTGCAGCGTGACATCCTGCCAGCAGAACGGCAGCCCGTGCTCGGCGATGCCGGCGAACGCCGACGCGTGCAGGGCGGCATCCAGCAGGGCGGGATGAATCCCGAAGGACGCCGCCTCGGCGGCCGCCGCCGCTGGCAGCGTCACCTCGGCGAAGACCTCTTGGCCCAGCCGCCAGGCGGCGCGCAGCCCGCGGAACAGCGGCCCGTACCCGAAGCCGGCCGCGTCCAGCTGGTCGTACAGCCCTTCGGTGTCCAGCGGCTCGGCGCCTGGCGGCGGCCATGGGGTGGCCTCGAACGCGGTCCGGTGGGCGCCGCTGGCCAGGGTCCCGGTGGCGTGCCGGGTCCATGGCTGCTCATCCGCGTCGTCCTGGCGGGAGTACAGGCTCAGGCTGCGGCGGCCCGCATCGTCCGGGGCGCCGATCCACACCTGCACCTGGAGGGCGTCGGCGTCGGGAAGGACCATAGGCGCGGCGAGCGTGAGTTCCTCGATCCGGTCGCAGCCGACCTCGTCGCCGGCCCGGATAGCCAGTTCGAGGAAGGCGGCGCCGGGCAGCAGCACGGCACCGCGTACGGTGTGCTCGGCCAGCCAGGGGTGGGTGCGCAGGGACAGGCGGCCGGTCAGCAGCAGGCCGTCGGAGTTGGCCAGGGACACGGCGGCGGCGAGCAGCGGGTGGCGGGCCGCGCCCAGCCCCGCGGCGCGGACGTTGCCGCCTTGGTCATGACCGCCCTTGGGCCAGTACCTGCGCCGCTGGAACGCATAGGTGGGCAGGTCCACCTGGCGGGCGCCGGTGCCTTCGAAGTAGCTGGCCCACCGGACCGGTACTCCCCGCACGTGCAGTTGGGTCAGCGCCTCGGTGCACGTCCGGACCTCGTCGCCGCCGCGCCGCAGCAGCGCGAAGGCGGGCCCGTCGCGGTCCGGTTGGTCGAGGCAGTCCCTGGTGAGCGCGGACAGCACCCCGTCTGGCCCGAGTTCAAGGAACGTGCCCACCCCGTGCTCGTCCAGCCAGGTGATCCCGTCCGCGAACCGGACCGCGTGGCGGGCCTGCTCGGTCCAGTACGCGGCTGAAGTCAGCTGCTGCACGGTGGCGGGCAGGCCGGTCGTGGTCGAGACGATGGGGACCTGTGGTGCCTGCAGCGACAGTCCCGATACCACCGCGTGGAATTCGCCGAGCATCGGCTCCATGAGCGGAGAGTGGAAGGCGTGCGAGGCGCGCAGCTTGCTGACCTTGCGTCCCAGCGCGGCGAAATGCCGCTCTACCGCAGCAACCTCCTCCCGCGTGCCAGCCACCACCACGGCGGCCGGGCCGTTGACCGCGGCGATCGACACCTGGTCCAGCCGGGGCTCCAGCAGCGGGCGTACCTCCGCCTCGGCCGCACCGATGGCGATCATCGCGCCGTCGGCGGGGAGCGCCTGCATCAGCCGGGCACGGGCGAGCACCAGGACCGCGGCGTCGGCCAGCGACAGGACCCCGGCTATATGCGCCGCGGCGATCTCGCCTATCGAGTGCCCGATCAGGAAGTCCGGGCTCACTCCCCAGGACTCGACCAGCCGGAACAGCGCCACCTCGATGGCGAAAAGGGCAGGCTGTGCGTAGCCGGTCTGGTCGATGAGGGCGGCCTCGGGTGAGCCCTCGGCGGCGAGCAGCACATCCCGCAGCCGCGGCTGGAATCCGGCGTCAAGGACCTCGAGCACCTCGTCGAGTGCCTGGGCGAACACCGGGAACCGCGCGATGAGTCCCCGGCCCATGCCCGGCCGCTGCGACCCCTGACCAGCGAACAGGAAGGCCAACTTGGGACGCTCGCGCGCGCTGCCCGGCACCAGGCCGGCCGCCGGGCGGTCCTCGGCCAGCGCGGTCAGCGCGGCGATAGCGCCGGCGTGATCGGTGGCGGTGACCACGGCCCGGTGCTCAAGGGCGGCCCGGCCGACCGCCAGGGAGAAGGCCACGTCCACGGGACGGGACGGCAGATCTTCCCCAAGGAAGGAGGCAAGGCGCGCGGACTGCGCGCGCAGCGCCTCGCGGGTGCGGCCGGAGACAAGCCACGGGAGCATCCCGGTGATCGCGGGCGGAGGGCTCGCCTCCGGCTCGGCCGGGGCCTGCTGTGCCGGGGCCTGCTCGATGATGACGTGGGCGTTGGTGCCGCTGAGCCCGAACGACGAGATGCCCGCGCGGCGGGGCTCCGCCCGCTCCGGCCAGGGCGTGGGCTCGGTCGCCAGCCGCACCGCGCCCGCCGTCCAGTCGACGTGCGAGGACGGTGCATCGACATGCAAGGTCGCAGGCAGAATGCCATGCCGCATCGCCAGCACGATCTTGATCACACCTGCTACCCCGGCCGCCGCCTGGGTGTGGCCCATGTTCGACTTGATCGAGCCAAGCAGCAGCGGCCGGGCGGTGTCGCGGTTGCGGCCGTACGTCGCCAGCAGTGCCTGCGCCTCCACGGGGTCGCCAAGGGTCGTCCCGGTGCCGTGCCCCTCGACGATGTCGATCTGGTCGGCCGCGAGCCGGGCGTTGATCAACGCCTGCCCGATCACGCGCTGCTGCGACGGGCCGCTGGGTGCGGTGAGACCATTGGACGCGCCGTCGGAGTTGACCGCTGAGCCCCGTACGACCGCGAGAATCCGGTGCCCGTTGCGCTGGGCGTCCGATAGCCGCTCCAGCAGCAGGACGCCCGCGCCCTCGGCCCAGCCGGTTCCATCCGCGGAGTCGGCGTACGAGCGGCAGCGCCCATCGGCGGACAAACCACCCTGGCGCGCGAACTCCACGAACGTGGTCGGGATGGACATAACGGTGACGCCGGCGGCCAGGGCCAGTGAGCACTCTCCCGACCGCAGTGAGTGCACGGCCAGGTGCAGCGCTACCAGCGAGGACGAACATGCGGTGTCGACCGTCACCGCCGGGCCCACCGTCCCGAAGAAGTACGCCAGCCGACCGGACAGGACGCTCGTCGCGGTGCCGGTCAGCAGGAAGCCCTTGACGTCGTCCGCCGAACCGAGGCGATATTCCTGGGGCATGGCCCCGACGAACATGGCCGTCCGGGTCCCGCGCAGCGATGTCGGATCGATCCCGGCCCGCTCGAAGGCCTCCCAGCACACCTCCAGCAGAACTCGCTGCTGAGGGTCCATGGACAGCGCCTCACGCGGCGAGATCCCGAACAGGCCGGGATCGAACAGCGCGACGTCGCGCAGGAACCCGCCGCGTACCGCGGACAGCGCGTCGTCGCCGCCGAGATCCCACCCGCGGTCGTCCGGGCACGGTGAGATGACGTCCGCCCCGCTGATGAGCACGGACCAGAGGTCCTCTGGGCTTGAAACGCCGCCCGGATACCGGCAGCTCATCGCCACCAGCGCGATCGGCTCGCTCGCGGCCTTCTCCAGCTCGCTTACCCGCTGCCGTGATATATGGAGATCGGCAGCTGCGCGCTTGAGATAATCCCGGAGCTTCTGTTCCTGGCTCATTCGTGGCTCATCCGTGTGAGAACCTTTCTGGGCCTGCGTTTCGCGAATGTCCCGGCCCGATTCAAGCGAGCGGGCCACTCGGGGGCTCGCGCCTCATTGTCTAGCTGCTTGAACATGGAAACCCTTAACCGGAGCAGGCCAGAGTCCCGGACGCGCTCGGACAAGTTCAGGTAGGCGCATGCCACCGTCCGTGTAGCGATTTCCTGGAGTTGTGCACCCTAACCTGGCCTTGGCCGCCGGCTTCGGTATTCCGCGCAGTCTGCGTGACGCCGGCGCCTGAGGTTCAGCTGACCTGTCGAGGAGACCGCATGTCAGTGCACTGCGATGACTACCTGACCGAGGCGCCTGCCGATCCGGAGGCGATGCTTCGCGGTTTCACCCTGCCCGGGGTGTTCGCCGCCGCCGTCGGTCGCTTCCCGGACGCGGTAGCGATCATTGATCAGGACCGGTCGCTGACCTGGCGTCAGTGGCGGGCCGAGGTTGACGCGATGGCGCGCGGGCTGCAAGAAAACGGTGTGCAGCCCGGTGATGTGGTGGCGCTCCAGCTGCCCAACTGCGTCGATTTCGAGACGCTGCACCTGGCGATCGCGACCGTGGGTGCGGTGACGATGCCGGTTCACATGGGCAACAACGCTGCTGAGGTCCTGTCGTTGCTCAGTAGGGTGGATCCGGTGGCCGTGGTGCTGCCGCCGTCCACCCAGGAGGGACAGGGGCCGCTGCGGGCTGGCGCGTTGCTGTCGGAATTTTCGTCGCTGCGCGCCGTCCTGGTAGCCGGATCGTGCGGCGGTCAGGGCGACGCGCTGGCCCTGGACGAGGTGCGGGCCAGGTGGCTCGGCAGCGCGCCCCGGCCCGTGGACCTGCAGCCGGAGATGCCGTTTGTGCTGCTGCCTTCCTCTGGAACGACCTCGGCGCGGCCGAAGGTCTGCCTGCACTGCCACGACGGGCTGCTGTCCAACGCCGCGACCGTCATCGCCGACAGAGCGGGCGCCTTCACCGGCATGGTCATGGCGGCCAACCCGCTGACCCACCTGTTCGGCCTGCAGTCGATGTACTCGGCCCTGTTGACCTCATGCGGGCAGGCCCTGCTGCGGACCTGGGACCTGGACCGCTTCCTCGAGCTGGCCAGGCAGGTGCAGCCGGCTGTCGTCTTCGCCGTCCCGACCCAGTTGCACGATATCGCGCGCTGGCTGCGCGACTCAGGCCAGCCGGCCGGCTTTCAGCCCCGTGAGCTGTGGACCGCCGGCGCGGCCCTGCCCGCTGCGCTCGCCGAAGAGATCAGGGCCGGCCTGTCCACGTCGGTCGTGGTGTTCTGGGGGATGTCGGAGATCGGGCATGGCGCGTACACCCGCGACAGCGACCCGCCGGACGTGGCCGTCGGCAGCGTCGGCCGCCCCGCGCCCGGCTCTGCGATCCGTATCCTCGACGAGAACGCGCGGCCGTGCCCGGCGGGGGTACCGGGTGAGCTGCAATACCAAGGTGCGGGCATGTTCCGCGGCTACCACGGCGACCCAGAGTTGACCCGGGCGTCGATGACGGCCGACGGCTGGCTACGGACCGGGGACATGGCCGTCCAGACCGAGGACGGCCTGCTGATGTTCCACGGCCGGTCGGCCGAGCTGATCAACGTCGGCGGGCAGAAGTTCAGCGTTACCGAGATCGAGAGACTGCTCGCCGAGTTGCCTGGGCTGGGACCGCTGGCAGTGGTCGGCAAGCCCGATCCACGGCTCGGTGAGTACCCGTGCCTGGTCATTGAAGTGCCCCCAGGTGTCCGAACCGGGGTCCGGTAAGGAGCCACACCCTAGGGATTTCCAGGTACCGATATGGGTTGAATAGTCTTGGCGGAAAGCCTCAGATAATGGAGGGCTTCGCAGCGTCCGGGATTTCCCCGCCGGCATCTGCAGCCCGTGCACCGCGCATTGTCTTGTAGGGATTTAAGGAGAGTGCGAACCGTAGGCTTGCCGGGTATGGGCGCGTCGGTTCTGGTCCTAAAGCGGTTCAGGCGGTGTTGCCTGCCGGAAATCCGGGAGGAAATGTGCGGGTCCGCGACAACCACCATCTGGCCGGAGTACATGCGGAGATCATGATCGAGGCCGACCGGGTCAGCAAGAACTTCGGTGCGGTGCATGCCGTGGATTCGGTGAGCATCGCCGTGCCGAGAGGGACGGTGCTGGCGTTGCTCGGGCATAACGGGTCCGGCAAGACCACCCTCATCAACATTCTCACCTGCGCCATCCCGCCCAGCTCCGGACGGGCCAGCATTGCCGGCTTCGACGTCCTGGCGCAGCCACGTGAGGTGCGCAAGCGCCTTGGGCTGACTGGCCAGTTCGCATCGGTCGATGGCGGGCTCAGCGGACGTGAGAACCTGCGGCTGATCGCCCGTCTGCTCGGCGCCGATCGGCGGACCGCCCGGGCCCGTGCCGACACGCTGCTGGAGGCTTTCGACCTCGAAGATGTCGCGACGCGCCGCGCGCACACCTATTCCGGCGGCCTGCGCAGGCGGCTGGATATCGCGATGTCGCTGGTCGGCCAGCCGGAGGTGGTCTTCCTCGATGAGCCGACCGCTGGCCTGGACCTCCCGAGCAGGATCATGCTGTGGGATACCGTGGAAAAGCTGGTGGCCGAGGGGACCACGGTCCTGCTCACCACCCAGTACCTAGACGAGGCCGACCGGCTGGCCAGCACGATTACGGTGCTCTCCCACGGCGTTGTGGTGGCCAGCGGCACGCCCGCTGAGCTGAAAGCCAGGGCCGGGCAGCGCAGGATCACGATCAAGCTCACCACGGCCGAGCAGACCAGCACGGCCATGGACTGGCTGACGCGAGCCGGACTGGCGCCCCAGATGGACCGGGAGCGGAACACCATCGTCCTGCCCGCGAACGCAGCCGAGGCCATCGCCTTGGTGGTCACAGTGCTCAAGCAGGCCAACGTCGAGGCTGGCGAGCTGACGTTCAGCCCGCCGAGCCTGGACGACGTCTACCTGACCATTGCCGCAGATTCCAGCGGCCAGGCCGCACGCCTGAACAGGCAGCCGGTCGCTCAGCAGCAAGGAGGCGCTCATGGGAACGCATGAGAGCCGCGCGATCCGCAGCCGGGGGGCCGTAGCCGACGGACACGAACGCACCCAGACCTGGCAGGGCAGTTCGGTGTTCACCCAGGTGGCGGTGCTCACCCGGCGGGCAGTGCTCAATTACCTGAGCGACCCGCGCGCGGTCGTACTGGGCCTGATGCCGCCCATCATCATCCTGTTCCTGATGGCGAGCGCGTTCAGCAAACTCAACAGCCACACACCGGGAATCCCGCCTGGGGTCTCATACTTCCAGTTCGTGCTGCCGGCCGTGCTGGTGAACTGCGCGATCAATGCGTCCGTGCAGACGGGGGCCGCACTGGTCGACGAACTCAGGAGCGGGGTCACTGCGCGGCTGCGCTCGCTGCCGATCCTGCCGAGCTCGATCCTGATCGCGAGCAGCTTTAGCGGCCTGATACGCACTGCGGTGCAGGCGGTTATCCTGCTGGTGCTGGCCCAGCTCACACACGGGAATGTCTCGCTGGGCGGACTAGCGGGGATGGTCGCGTCAGTCGGCCTGACGTTGCTGATGGGCTGGTTCCTGGGGTGGGTGTTCCTCATGGCCGGCATTTGGATCCGCCGAGCCGACGCGATGTTGAGCCTGGCGTTTTTGGCGTCGCTCCCCCTGATGTTCGTATCGAGCGCCTACATTCCGGTCAGTGATCTGCCGACGGTGCTGGCGGCGGTCGCCCACGTCAACCCGGTCACCTACGCGATCAATGCGGAGCGCGCCCTCTTCCTGAAGACCGCGGGGAGAACAGTCGGCGCCGGAGTCATCCTGCCCCCCATCGTGATCAGCCTGGTCCTCGGAACCGCCACCGCCTACGCCGCCGTGCGCCTGTTCCGCCGCCCGCTTCAGGCGAGCCGGCAGTGACCCGCGGCCGGACCACGGACCGACGGTAGGACCAGCAGTACCACCATCACGGGCTGTGGTTACCGTTACCCCCTGGCCGCGGGTCTTTGTCTATGTTTTCCTGGGACAATGCCTCAGGCGCCGCTTGCGGACCGCTGCGGCGAGACTCTCGAGCACAGTGACGGTCGTGCCGAAGTCCATGCACGCGTCGGTGACGCTCTGCCCGTAGGTGAGCGTGGCCAGGTCGCCGGGTTCCTGCCTGCCGCCGCGCAGGAAGCTCTCCAGCATCACCCCAGACAGGCCGTCGTCTTCCCCGGCGGCCACCTGATCGGCCAGTGCCGCGGCGACGTGCGGCTGGCGGCGGTGGTCCCGGCCGCTGTTGCCGTGGCTGGCATCGACCATCACCCGGCGCGGCAAGCCGGCTCCGGCGATAAGGTCCAGCGCCTTGGCCACGTACGCAGGCTCGTAATTCGGGCCCGCCCGGCCGCCGCGCAGCACGACATGGCAGTCCGGGTTCCCGGTCGTGGTGACCACCGCGGCGGTGCCGACCGGGGTCACGCCGAAGAACGTGTGGCCGTCAGCGGCGACACGGCACCCATTGACGGCCACCTGGACGTCGCCGTCAGTTCCGTTCTTGAACCCGACCGGCATCGACAGCCCGGACACCAGCTGCCGGTGTACCGGGCTGTCCGCGGTCCGCGCGCCGACCGCCCCCCACGTCACCGTGTCGGCCAGGTACTGCGGGGTGATGGGATCTAGCCACTCGCAGGCCGCCGGGACCCCGAGCGCGATGATGTCAAGCAGCAGCTGACGCGCGGCCCGCAAGCCGCGGTGCACATCGTGGCCGCCGTCCATGGCCAGGTCGTTGATCAAACCTTTCCAACCGGTCACGGTGCGCGGCTTCTCGAAGTACACCCGCATCACGATCAGCAGGTCATCGGCCAGGCCGACCCCGGCCAGGCGGCCTGCGTAGTCCCGGGCCGCCACCGGATCGTGCACCGAACACGGCCCCACCACCACGAGCAAGCGGTCATCGGTGCCGGCGAGCACGGCCTGGGTCTGCGCGCGGGTCCACGCCACCGTCACCGCCGCCTCGGCAGGAAGCGGCAGTTCCGCAAGCAATGCCGCTGGGGGCAGCAGCGAGGTATAGCCGGTAACCCTGGCGTCTGTCCCGCGCACCATCGGGTACGTCTCCTTCCCTGACAGGTCGGAGAGCCGGCAGGCCCACTACATCACCGCAGGTACAGGGACTGCCGCTCTGGATGCTGAGACTGGCCCCAGCACGCTGCTTGTCAGGTCAGCCGTTGTCGCGGTACCAGGTCAGGGTCCGGTCGAGGGCTTCAGTGAAGTGAACCTTAGGGCGGTATCCCAGTGCCTCCATCTTGGCGGTGTCCGGCAGCCGCCGCGGTGTTGAGCCCTGCTGCAGGGTGCCCGGCTGCAGCGTGATGTCGCGCCCGTACCAGCTGGCCACGGCGTGCGCGGTCTCGGCGATGGCGATCTCCTCCATGGTGCCGACGTGGTAGATGCCCACGGGCTCTGCTTGCTTCAGCAGAAGGCACATCTGCTCGATGCAGTCATCGATGTAGCAAAACGACCTGGTCTCCTTACCGGTGCCCTGGATCGGGAACGGGATGACGCGCGGACGGGGGTAGTCCCGCACCAGCCGATTCATCCGGATGGCGAACTCGGGAATCACGTGCTCGCGGCCCATGTCAGGCCCGATGATATTGTGCGGCCGGCAAATGATAAGCCGGTCCAAGACGCCGGTGCGGGCCCAGGCGATGCACATCAGCTCACTGATGATCTTGCCGCCGCCGTAGGAATACCGGGGGTTCAGCGGGTCAGGTACCGTCAGGGGCACGGTCTCACCGGTGGGCACCGTGGCGGGCACCTGGTACGCCTCGGAGGAGGACATCAGCAGCAGCTCGCTCACACCGGTGCGTTCACAGGCGGACAGCACGCTGGTGATGCCCCGCACCGCGACGTCGAGTACGTGGCGGGGTTCCGTATAGAACATCTGGGTGCCTTGGCAATAGGCCAGGTGGATGACCGAATCGCAGCCACGCATGGCGGTTACGACAGCATCCGGCTCGCGCACGTCAGCATTGACGACTTCGCAGTCGACGCCGTTCAGCCGGTCCTTGCGGCCGCGGGACATATCATCCAGGACCCGGACGTCATGGCCGTCCGCTATCAAGCGCTTGACAAGCGCCGAGCCAATGAACCCGGTGCCGCCGGTGACGAGATATCTCATGAAGTCGGCCCTCGCAATTTCCGTAAAGGCGCTGGGTGCGTCCAGGAACCGTCCTGGCCAGAGATGAATTTCATGACCAACGATCGCAGCCGTAATGAGAACGTGTCAAGAAAATCTCAGTATACTAAGGAATCGACAAGTCCCTTACAGGTACCCAATGTCCGCACCCAGAGAACTTCCAAGGAAATCCCCAGGCTTTCACGAAAATCCTGGGCATCACCAGCGCCCTGTCGATGCTCGCGCACGCCTTCCTGGCCGTGACCGCGACTGCCTGCGGCCTGGTGCAGTGGTCCCGCCCAGGGAAGGCTAGGTAATTCCTGGCTTGCGGCGATCCAAGCTGGGACGGTGCTGAGTGCAATGGATGACGCGAGGAGATGAGCAGAACATGGAAATCGTCGTGACGGGATCGGTGCCTTTCAGTACAGAGCAGGTCCGGAGGTTGCAGCGAGTCGGGCGCCTGACCCTTGCAGGCAACGCCAACTCGAGTGACGAGTGGCTGAAGCAGGTCTTGGGTGCGGACATAGTATGCAGCGACGGCATGTTCGTTGCCGAGAACCTCGAACGGCTTCATGATGTCTTCATTACGTTCCCCTTCGTTGAGATTGGCGCGTTCGACACAGACGCGCTGGCACGCAAGAACGTCGTGCTCGCCAACGCGCGCGGAAGTAATCGTGATTCGGTCGTGGAGTGGGCTGTCTTTATGGTGCTGAGCCTCCTACGCCGCTTTCAGGATTATGTGAACGCCGACCGCGAACTCCGCTTCGAGCGGCATGAAAGCTTGTCGGGCAAGAACATTTGCATTATCGGCGCCGGAGACATCGGCTCGCATCTCGGCAAAGCACTAGAGGCCCTGCGCGCGAACGTGCGTTACGTCACGCGCGATGACGACCTGAAGACAGCGGTGGCGGGCTGCCATCTGATCGTCAATTCCCTAAGCTCCACCCCGAGCAGCGCCCAGCTGCTGGATCGCGGCTTCTTCTATGCTCTCGAGCCGGGATCGTACTTCGTCACCTACGTCCGGCCGCACACCTTTAACGTCGAGGCCCTGCTGGAGGCGCTGGACGAGGGGGTCCTGGCCGGCGCGGCTATCGACTGTGACCCGCAGGTGCCATTCGACACCGCAAATGCCTACTACAGGACACTGCTCGAGCATGAGAAGGTACTAGTGACGCCCCATGTTGCGTTCGCTACGACACAAGCAGCAAAGCAAGGCCTCGATACGCTAGTGGAAAATGTCGAAGCATTTGCGGACGGCCAACCGCGAAACGTGCTTGTCAAGCGTTGACCTTCATTCGTCCGGCACCCCGAGAAGAGGCACAGAATCGATGAGAAGTCAAGTGTTCAGCGCTGATGCCCCGGCGCCTCTCGGACCATATAGCCAGGCTATCGTTTCCGGCAGTCTAGTCTTCTGTTCGGGGACACTGGGTATTGATCCCACTACCGGTATAGCCCCTGAATCCGTTGCGGCTCAGACCGAGCAGGCGCTCAGGAATCTGGCTCGCATCCTGTCGGAGTCGGGTTCCTCGATGCAACAGCTGGTGAAGACGACGATCTACTACGTTAGGGCAGAGGATTTTGCGGCAATCAATGAAGTATACGCGCGTCACATGCCAGACCCCCCGCCAGCACGATCTGCTGTCCCGTGCCCCGTCTTGCCGAAGGGGCTACTGTTCTGCATCGACGCGATCGCGACTCTGAGCTGATATCTATAACATGACAATGTGTCTTTCTGTGGCCAGTGGCGATGTTTTGGAGGCGGCCGACCGGATCGGCCCGCACGTGCGCATAACGCCGGTATTTGCCACTGTGATAGACGGCCGCTGCCTGACGTTGAAGCTTGAGAACTTGCAGGTGACCGGTTCGTTCAAGTTCCGCGGTGCGCTCAATGGCCTCATCACCAACAACACCGGAGCCCACATTGTCGCGGCATCTGGTGGTAATCACGGGCTCGGGGTCGCCACGGCGGCCCGGATAAAGGACGTTTCCGCCGTAGTGTACGTGCCGCGGACCACACCGGAAGCGAAGATACGCCGGATCGCGGCGGAGGGCGCGCGAGTGGTGCGGCATGGCGAATGCTACGCCGACGCCGAGGCCGCGGCCAGGGCCTGGGCGGCGCGGTCAGGAGGCATCTACCTGCACGCCTACGATGACCCGGCCGTGATCGCGGGCCAGGGCACTGTCGGGCTGGAGATCGCCAGGCAGGCTCCCTGGTGCGACTCGGTGGCCGCTGCCGTTGGCGGGGGTGGCCTGGCGGCAGGCCTGAGCGTCAGCGTGGGATCGGACCGCACGATCGTGGCCGTGGAGCCGGAGCACTGCAACGCCCTGCACGCGGCCTTCTCCGCGGGCGGGCCGGTCGATGCTCCGGTGGACTCGGTCACGGCGTCAGCGCTTGGCGCGTCGCGCGTCGGCGAGAATGCCTTCGCGCTGCTGTCGTCCGGGCGGGTCCAGCTTGCCCTGGTCACCGAGCAGGAGATCACCCATGCTCGGGACCGGCTCTGGGAAGAGTTCCGGCTGGCCGTCGAGCCGGCCGCCGCGGTGCCGTTCGCCGCGTGGCTAGCCGGCCGGGTCCCAGGCCAGCACCCCTGCCTGGTCCTGTGTGGCGCGAACACCGACTGGCGTCCCGCCTAGCCAAACAGGGGACGGTGGTGCCGGCGGCCAGGTTGGCTTCGCTTGGGATTAAGCGCGGTTCCCTGCCATGTCACGGGTGTGCCTAGCCAGCTCGGATATCCGTTCAACAGTTGGGCAGCAGACGATCTCCGGCAGACGCCGGATGAACGCCTTTTCGCCCGCCGGGCCGACCACCTCGCGAGCTACCTCGGCCACCATGGTGATGAGCGACACCGAGTCGCCGCCCAGCGTGTGGAAATCGCTCGCTGTCCCGAACTGATCGTCACTCACCCGGAGAACCTGAGCCCAGATTTTGGAGACGGCATCTTCCACCCCGTCGCGCGGGCGGGACTCCGCGCTGCGTTCGTCGGTGACGGCGAAGGGATCGGGCAAAGCGGCTGTGGCCACCTTCCCGTTCACCGTACGCGGGATCTCATCTACCTTGATCGTCACCGCGGGCACCATGTAGCTGGGGAGGCGTTCGCCAAGGTACGCCTCGAGTTCCGCGATGTCCACGTCGGGCCGGGTGACGACGTACGCGCACAGGTTCTTGTCCTTAAGCCCGGCGCGCGATCGCGCGACCACGACGGCGCTCGCGACGCCCGGGTGCGACTCGAGTGCCTGGGCAATCTCCGCAGGTTCGACCCGGTAACCGTGGATCTTGATCTGATCGTCGATCCGTCCGCAGCACTCGACCTCGCCAGAGGGGAGCCGCCGGGCGAGGTCGCCGGTCCGGTACACCCTGCTGCCGTCAGCCATGTGCAGGAAGCGCTCCCTGGTGAGGTTCGGACGCCCTCGGTAGCCCCGAGCGAGCTGAACCCCACCGATGTACAGCTCACCCGTCTCACCAGGTGCGACAAAGCGGCGTTCCGCATCGAGCAGATACAGCGTGATGTTGTCCTGCGGCACTCCGATCGGCACGGCCGCGCCGGTATCTCGTTCGGGGTCGAAGACGTGGTGGCTGACCACGACGGTCGCCTCGGTGGGCCCGTAACTGTTGATGATGCGGCACTCGGGTCCGAACATCTCCTGCGCGCGCATCGCTACCGGCCTGGTGAGCTGCTCGCCACTGACAAATATGGTATGCACCCCGGTCGGCCGCAGGTTCAGCCTGCTGATCAGATCTAGATGGGACGGGGTCAGCGTCAGCATGTTCGCGCCGTTGTCGAGCACCTCCTGCATGGCGACGTGATTGATCTCGTCGGGCATCAGCAGCAGCGTGCCGCCGGCCAGCAGCGGCAGGATAAGGGAGACCTCGGCCATGTCAAAGGCCAGCGAGCACCACAACGGAAGCCGGGTCGAGCCGTCGGTGCCATACTCGCGGATGGCCCAGCTCGCATAGTTGCTCAGGCTACGGTGCTCGATTTCGACGCCCTTCGGTGTGCCCGTCGACCCGGAGGTGTAGATCACGTAGGCGAGGTCACCCGGTGCCGGCACATGCGGCAGGTCCGGTGATTCAGGGGTGTCCGGCAAGTCGTCGAGGACGAGTTGCCTGCAGCCGCGGGGCAGATAGTCACGCTCGTTGTGTGGTCGCTGGACCAGGCAGATCGCAGATCCGGCGTCGTCCAGCAGCGCGCGTATCCGGCCGTCAGGGTACTTCGTGTCCATCGGCAGGTACGCCGCCCCGGCCAGCAGGACGCCCCAGATCCCCGCCACCGCGAACACCGACCGGTCGGCAAGCACTCCGACGACCGACTCAGTGCCCACGCCGTTCGCGCGCAGCCTTTCCGCGACCGCGAGGGCCCGACGCTCGAGCTCGGCGTAGCTCACGTCGCCCTCTGGACCGCTGACCGCGATCGCGGCGGGCGTTGCCCGCACCTGATCGCGAAACTGCTGGACGACGCACCGGTCGGTAGTCCCGGTTGCGGCGGGCCCGCCAGAAGGCGCGAGCGAGCTGTACCGGCGGTTGGCGGCCGGAGAAAGCACCTCGCAGAGGTCGTCAAGGATCTTGTCGCCGGCGCCACCGTCGCCGGCCGGCCAGCTCAGATTCATCTGGGCGTGCCCGTTGCACTCGACGAGCATGATATCCGCGTTGGCTCGCCCCCCTGGCGCCACCTCAAATACCGCGGTTGCCTCGAAATCATCGGTGCTGAAGTCAGGCAGGTCGACATGGCCCAGGTTGGAAATATCGGCGACGCACGGAAAGGTGTGCAGCCGCTCGACGCGCTGATACATGGCGCGCACGAGGAAGAGCGGCACGCGCAACAGCTGGACGGGCACTGGGATAACGCGCCCGCGACGCTCGGCCATCACGGTGAGAAGCTGAGCATGCGTGGCTGCCCAGTCCTGCCCGGCCGGCACGTCGAGGATGACCTTTACCCAGAAGTTCGCGGTCGAGCGGATGTCGGGATGGAACTTCCGAGCGTCCACCGCGATACCGATGGGCGTGACCGGTAGCTGGGAGATCTTGGCGATCTCCGCGGCCAGCTTGGCGACCAGGGCAGGATGGTTGCCGTCGATCGTCCAGCGCCGCCACACGTCGCCCGCGGTGCGGGCCGGTGCGGGCCGGCGGAACAACCGGGGTACCGCGAGAGCTTGGGCCGCGGGGCCGTCCGGGGCACCGATCGGCTCGCCCAGGTCCAAGCTGGTGGTCGTCGACCGTGCCCCTAGCGGCGTTTCGTTTCGCAGCGCGCGGAAGACATCGGTCGCCCAGAGCTTCACGCTATTCCCGTCCATCACGGCATGGGACGCACGGAACACCACAGTGGGCCGCACCCCGTCGACCAGCAGTACCTCGCAAAACGCCCTACGGGTACCTGGAAGTTGCCGTGTCAGTTCCGGCACGGGGACGGAATGGTCGAGCCGGCCATTCTCGACCAATCGAACCTCGGGACTGATTCCGCTGTCGACCCAGACGCGGCCGCGACGGACGAGGCGGGAACCGGGACATGCCTCGGCCGCGCGGTCCACGGCCGCGCGCAACTGGTCGATGTCGACCCGGCCGACGCCTTCGACGCATAGATTTATCACCTTGACGATTGACCTCGGCGCCCCCAGCAGCCACCACTCGATCGGAAGAATGGGGCGGCGAAATCGCTCTCCTATTGTACTGGCGAGTTTTCCCGTGGCCATGTCGCATCCCATTCCTCGGAGTGTCCGCCGCGGCCGGCGGGTTCGCGCGGTCCCGGCCTATGCCGGTAAATGTTAAGACTCTCTAGCTAGGGGTTTCATTAGCCTCGATCCCCGGTCAGTCCGCCTCCGGCATGCCCGGTGGTCGCTCCGGGCTGGGTTCGTCTGGCCGGCTCAGCGGAATTCGCCGTAGAGCGTAGGGATTTCCGGGTACCGATTTGGGTTGAATGGATTTGCCGGAAAGCGTGCCCCGCTATGCAGGTCCTGGCTGGTAACGGCTAACGACCGGCCCGTCGCGACCCGCGAGGAAACTATGACGTTCAGGTACCAGGCTTCGCAGCCCTATCTCACCGGGCGGGAAATGTCCTATGTCGCTGAGTCGATCGAGACTGGCTGGATCTCAGCTCGGGGGCCGATGGTCGGGCGATTCGAAGAGGAGTTCGCCCGTTATCACCGGGCTGCCCGTGGGGTGGCCTGTTCCTCGGGCACGGCCGCGCTGACCCTGGCGCTGCGGGCGCTTGGCATCGGCCCTGGTGATGAGGTGCTCGTGCCGGAGTTCACGATGGTCGCCACCGCGTGGGCCGTGACCTACACGGGGGCCACGCCGGTCTTCGTCGACTGCGGCGATGACCTCCTCATCGACGTCGCGCTGATAGCGCCGAAGATCACGCCGCGGACCAAGGTCATCATGCCGGTGCACATCCACGGCCGCCGCTGCGACATGGACGAGATCATGAAGCTGGCCTTTGAGTACAACCTGCGGGTGGTGGAGGACTCCTCGCACGCGCACGGTGTCCGGCCGACGGGTGACATCGCCTGCTTCTCCCTGCACGCCACCAAGATCATCACGTCGGGCGAGGGCGGGATCTGCGTCACCGACGACAACCGGCTGGCCGGGCAGATGGCGCACCTGCGGAACATGGCGATCTCCAGCGACCACAGCGCCCTGCACGCCAAGCTCGCCTACAACTTCCGCATGACCAGCCTGCAGGCCGGCGTCGCGCTGGCCCAGACGGAGAAGCTGGACGAGATGCTCGAACTGCGCGCCGCGATCGGGAAGCGCTACGACGCGGGCCTCGACGGCATCGCGGACATCACCCAGATGCCGCCCCGGGATGTGCTGTGGATGTACGACCTGCGTGCCGGGCGCCGCGAGGAACTCCGCGAGTTCCTCGTCCAGGAGGGCATCGAGACACGCGTGTTCTTCAAGCCGATGAGCCGGCAGCCCATGTACTTCGACCCTGAGTGGCCGTCGCTGAACGCCAGCCGGTTCGCCGCGGACGGCCTCTGCCTGCCCGCATACGCCGGGCTTACCGAGTCGGACCAGGATTACATCGTCGACCGGATCCGCCGTTTCTACCGCGTCGGCTGAAGCGGTGTCAAGGTCAGGAGCCTTAATAAGGTCAGGAGCCTTAATAAGGTCAGGAAGAGACACGCCCGAACTTGCCGAGGGCGCCGATAATCTCCTGCGCCGCAGCGTCGAGACCGCCCGCCTCGTGTAGCCGCCGCGACCAGTCCGCGGCCTGGAACCGGAACCGGGGCTCGCCGAGCAGCCGGGCTAGCCTGGCCGCGATGTCCTGTCCGTCCGCTGCGCGGGCATCCGCCACGGCGAGCCCGGCGCCGCTGTCGGTGACGCGGGCCGCGTTGTCCAGATTGTCCATCCAGAACGGCATCACGAGCTCGGGCTTGCCGAAATACAGGCCCTCCTGGACGCTGTTGGCGCCGCCGTGGTGGAAGAACGCCCGCACGTGCGGGTGGGCGAGCACGGCGAGCTGTGAGGGGACCCAGGACTCGACCCGCAGGTTCGGCGGCAGGCGGTCTGGCAGCAGATGCCGCCGCGACCGCGGCAACTTCCAGAGCATGTGGTGCTCAGGCCCGAGCCGGACGGCCGCGTCCAGGATCGCCTCGATCTGCCGGGGAGTCAGCCGCATAACCGTGCCGAACGCGGCGTACACGACGGACTCGTGCTCGTCCAGCCACCGGTCCAGGTCGTGGTCGGTCTCCGCCGTGCCGGTATCACGTGAGATGATCGCGCCGAGCATCTTGAGGTTGTCCGGAATACCGGGGAACGGATATTCGTAGCCGAACACAAAGTACGCGAGCACGGCGATCGCGCCGTCGGCGTACTGTGATGGGATGCTAGCCGGGTTGGGCAGCCCCTCGGCTTTGCGGGTGCGGAAGAAGTCGATGTTCGCCCGCAGGTGCCTGGGGTGCCAGACGTTCGCCAGGCTGCCGAGGCGGAACGCCGCGTTGCGGACTTTCTGCCGGGGCGACATATCCCGGGGCAGGCCGGACAGCGGCGTCGGGTAGCTCCACGGCTGCCGCCCGGTGTACATCTGGCTGATCGTCCCCGCGAGGACGGCTATGTACGGCACGCCTCTCATGATGAGTGCATCGATGGCCCAGAAAGCCGTCAGGTCGACGACGGCCAGGACCGGGCGCACCTCATCGATGATCTCCAGGGCCCGCAGGTACTCCTGGTGTCGGAGACCGTGGTCGTAGCAGAGGTCCGTGACCGCCAGGAAGTTGCGCAGCGGGGATCTGGCCGTCAGGGCGTGCACCGTCTCGTCGGACCAGTTGTCCGGGTCCAGCTCGGGGATGCCGGGACCGAGCGATACGAACCGCACGGACTCACCGCCGGAGATGGCTTCGATCGCGGCTTTGTGCCCGTCGATGGATGCGAACCAGATGTCTTTGATGCCACGTGCAGCCAGCTCCCCGGCGATCGTGATCAGCGGAGTGACATGACCCCAGCCCGCCTCGCTGGCGAACAGGATCCGCTGGCCCGGCTGCGGCCTAGTCACCGGCAGGCCCCCGGTCACCGGCAGGGCCCCCGGTCACCGGCAGGTTCCCGGTCACCCGCTAGGGCGGGCAGGCCGAGCAGCAGGTCAGCGGCCTTCTCCCGGCCGCCCGCAGCCCACTCGAGTGCGGCGAAGTGCTTCGCCCGTTCGCGGAACGACGGCTCGTTCAGTACCCGGTTGATCAGCTTCGTCACGTGAGCCGGGTCAACCGTCTTGACAGGGTCGAGGGTGAGGCCCACGCCCCGGTCCTTGGCGCGCACGGCGACGTCGAAGCAGTCGCCGTGCAGGGGCCGCGACACCATCGGCTTGCCGAAGGACAGGGCCTCATGGAAGCCGTTGCCGCCGGCGTGGGTGAGGAAGGCCGTGACGTGGGGATGGGCGAACACGTCGTATTGCGAGGTCACCCAGTTCTCGATCCTGAGGTTGCCGGGCAGCGACTCGGCCGGCGGGAGCAGCTGCTGCTGATCGGCGGGCAGCTTCCACAGCACGTCGTGCGCACCGTCCAGCCGGCCGGCCACCTCGGCCAGGGAGGCCACCTCCGCGCGGGTCAGCCGGGTGACCGTGCCGAAGCTGATGTAGACCACCGAAGGCCGCGCGTCGAGCCACCCGATGATCTCGTCATCGGGCGCCTGCGGCAACGGCGGGAGCGCCGCGCCCAGGGTCCGGACGTTATCGGGGGGATTCAGCGGGTACTCGAATTCGCGGACGTTCCAGCAGAAGACCAGTTCGGCCTTTTCTACTTTGGTCATCGTGCCCGGCTGCGTCACGCCGAGTTCCTTGTTTATCGCGATTTCCTCCCGCAGGGTCTTGCTCAGCTCGGGAGCGATGAACATGGCCAGCGTCCGCAGCCGGAACAAACGGTTGCTCGCCTGCTGGACGAGGTTCATCTTGTAGGGCAGGCCGGTGTGCGGCGTCGGGAAGCTCCGCGGGGTGTACGTCTTGCTGAACGGGGCGTACGCACACAGCAGGTTGCTCATCTCAAACGGGGCGCTCACCACGTACGGGATCTGGCGCGCGATGGCGAGATTGAACGCGTACCTAGCCTCGGAGTCAATGACCATGACGGCCGGGCGCACCTTGTCCACCACGGCCTCGAGCTGACGGTATTTCGCGGCCGTCAGCCGGGGCACGTAGCCCGTCGTGATCATGGCGCGATGGGACCGGAACCGCGACGTCTCGCTGTACACCGCGCGATAGACCTTGTCGTCCCAGGTGACCGCCGAGAGCTCGGGAATCACCTCACCGAGGGAGGCAAAGGACACCCCCATCGCCTCGATGTCGTCCCGCCGGTTCTCGTCGGTGGCGATCCAGACATCGGGGACACCGCGCCGGACCAGTTCGCCCGCTAGCACGAGGATGGGGTTGATGAGCCCGGGTTCCGGGCTGCTTACGAAAAGGATGGGTCGTGCCGCTTTTTCCATCACGATGCCTCCGGCACACACATGTTGTTCAGGTATTCGGACGGCCGCGGCCCGCATTGTCACCCAGGATTTCCCTCACCTTCGCAGCCGCCTGTTTCCGGTGTCAAGCAAGGACGGGAAGAACCGGCAAACACCTAGTTCCGGCCCGGGCCAGCCGCAGATAATGGGGGGCTTCGCCACGTCCGGGGATTTCCCGCCGGCAGCTGCGGCCGGTTCACCGCGCATTGTCTTATAGGGATTTCACGAGAGTGCGAACCGTAGCCTGGAAGGATAAGGAGGACGTCATGAGGGCCGACAGGGACCGGCGGTCGATCCTGATGGACGCGAGGGTAAACGCGGTTCCAGGGGGGCAGGGGCTGGCCCGGTGGGTGCTGAAAATGATCGAGCACATGGGCCCACTCCAGGACGGCCTGGCCCTGCGCGTCCTGGTCAACCGATCTCGCCCCCAGTTGTTCCCGCTGGCCGGCGCGTCCGAGCGAGCCGAGCTGATCGACACCGACATCGTGTTGCCGACCTCGGCGAGCGGCGGCCGCGAGATGCGCAGCCGCGAGCTCGGGCGGCTGATCCACGACCTGGACGCAGCCGTCTTTTACTCGCCCTATCCGCTTTTCGCACCCCGCATCTGCCCGTGCCCGCTGGTGATGACGATCCACGACTGCATCTTCGAGAGCGGCAGCGCCAAGGATGCCGGCGGCTGGCACATGCGGTTCCTGCTGAAGGCGGTGACCGCCGCGAGGCTGCGGCAGGCAGCGGCGGTTGTCACACCCAGCCGGGCGAGCCTCGCCGAGATCCGGCGGCATTATCCGGCCGCCCCTCGGCCCACGGTGATACCGTGCGGCATCGACGACGGCCAGTTCACCGGCGTCACCGACGACGCTGTCAAGGCCGTACGAGAGCGGTATGACCTGCCGGAGCGGTTCATCCTCGCCGTCGGTACACACCGGCGACACAAGAATCACGGCATACTGGTCCGGGCGCTGGCGCTCATGCCGCCAACGGTGTCGCTGGTCATCGTGGGCTATTGCGAACCGGAATTCCGGGATCCGCTGGAACGGCAGATTCCCGACCTCGGCCTCCAGGCGCGGGTCAGGCTCCTGCCTGCGGTACCCGACGAAGACCTGCCCGCCGTGTACCGGGCGGCATCGGTATTCGCATTCCCGTCACTCGTGGAAGGCTACGGTATCCCCCCGCTGGAGGCCATGTCTGCGGGCGTCCCCGTGGTGGCGAGCGCTATACCCGTGGTGGAGGAGGTCCACGGGTCGGCCGCGATGCTCGTGCCGCCACACGACGCGACCGCCTGGGCCACGGCGATAATGAGCGTTCTTGACGACCCGGCCACGGCTTCTCACATGGTGGTGAAGGGTACCGCAGCCGCGACCGCCGCCACCTGGCACCGGTCAGCCCAGGCCCTCAGGGAACTGCTGTTGTCAGTGATTGAGGGGTCTGGCTCGGTTAACTAGCATCCTGGCGGTGGAAGACGCACCACCGTTCGTTCGGGGTGATGGTTTATAGCTTCCTGCGGCGCCGGCCGTAGTAGCGCCGCAGGAACGGCAGGCCGATCATGGTGACGATAATGCGGTCACGCCGGGACATCTGACCGCGCCAAGCCTCATCCGCCCGCAGGATCAGCTCGCCCTCGCGGAATCTTGATGGATTTCCTGACAAACCATGACTCGGCGGAAGCGTTACCCGCCCGTCCCCAATGTGCGTCAGGCCAGACGGGCCGACAGGCAGGCCGAGTGAGGCCATTGCCTGTTCAATGGCCTCACGTGGCTGGCGTACGAAGTCCTCGTAGCGCATGCGTGCCACCGGGATACCGCGACGGCGCAGCAGCTTCTCCTCGCTCAGGACGCCCACCCACAGGGCCGCCGCGAGGGCGGGCCTGGTTTGCCATTGCATCTCGATCCTGTTGGCAGGGTCCGGGCTGGCTGCATGTCGCTTGCTCATCGAGAATGCGACGCCCCGCACATCGCGAATCAGATGGATCACCCGCACGTCGATGCCAGCACCGGCCAGCACCAGTGCCTGCCGCATGTCCTTGCTCGCGTCCACCACGAAAGCCGCGCCAGACTCGCCGGCAATGGCCCGGCACAGGCTCTCGTACCACGTTCCCAACGCGGCCAGGTCAGCCTGGACCGCCCGCCGCATGGCCGGCAAAATTTGCGCATAGCGCTGGCGGGCAACCCGGCCTTGCCGCTGGCTAATCGACTCCAGGGACCGGCTGTCCCAGCCACCGAAGGCCCGTTTGCCCACCGCCGTCCAAAACGGGCAGTCTGCGAAGGCCTGGCCGCACCCGCACCGCTCATTCTGCGGAGCCATATGCCGGGCCAGCTGGATCAGCTCGCCCACGTTGACGTACCCGGGTATCTGGCCAAGGACACGCTCAAGCAAGGTGCTGCCGCAGCGGCCGGAACCGGCGATATAGAGGACCGATACGGCGTCGCCTGGTGCCTCCGCCCGGCTCGCAGGCGCGGCTGCTCTCGTCGGCCCGGCGGCGCTCTGACCGTCGTTCATGTGCTTGGTGTCCTTTCCTGGCCGGCGGTCATCAGGATGAGGTCTTCGCTGATGCCGAGATGGCGCAGCAGCAGTTGCAGCGGTCCGGTGTCCCGGGCGGCCGCGGGCTTTCCCGCTGCCAGCTCGGCGAGCTGCCCGGCTTCGACGTCGAACTCCCCGGCCCTGGCCACCGGTACCCACGGGTCGAAGTCCGGAGCATAGAAGGCGGCCAGCCCCGCGGCCAGCGCACTCCTGAACAGTTCCCGGTCGGCCGGGCCGAGGCGGCCGTAGAGGGAACAAGCCAGTTCCCGGAAGATCACCGCGTGGCCGCTCTCGTCTCGCCGGTGCAGGTCGGTGGTGATCCGGTTCATCGGCTGAATGCCCTGCGCCGTGGAGAGCGCGGACAGGTAGGCGCTTATCGTGGTTTCCGCGGCGAGCGCGAAGCCGATCTCGGTCAGGTCACGGGCCGGGCCGGCCAGGCCGGCCAGGCACTCGTCCAGCCCTCGCACCACCGCCCAGCCGTGCGGGTCGAAATCCAGCTCGTGCAGGCCGCGGCGGCGGCGGGTGACGCCGACCGCGTTATGACACATCAGGATGTGATAGTGCTCATCGATGATGGTCTGCTGCAAGACGGCCACCGCGGACTGATCGTGACGTACCGGGATCCGCTGGTCAAGCATCAGCCGGCAGGCAGGAAGCACGATCTCGTCCTCGACAGCGGCGGTCTTGGCGTTGTAGCAGATCCAGGCGGCCGCGAGTATCTGGCCACGGGCCTCGTCGTCCAGCGATCCGGCGCCTGGAAGCGCCAGTACCGGGGCCAGGTTCTCGGGGAAGTCCGGCAGGTCCGGGTCGTAGTGCCCGTCCAGGTCCAGCTCGTCTTGCTTGATCACGGCTCGCCGGCCCCAGCGCGCGGCCAGCTGGGTCAGCAGGTCACGCTCGAAGTCAGGCCTGCGGACGCGGGACAGCTGAGCCGACATGGGCTGGCTCCTTTTCGCGGTCGGTTCTGATCGGCGCGGCGATCTCGTCTAGGTGGCGCTGCCACCGCGCCGCCCGGCGGGCCGGGCCAGGCTCGATATCCGCGCCCACCCAGCCGGTAACCGGCCGGATGCCGTGCAGGGCGTTGACGGCCCATACCTCAAGGCCGGCCAGTTCGGCCGGCCAGGGGCTGCCGAAGGCGATGGGCACGCCGCTGGCGGCGGCCGCGTCCAGCAGGACCGACCGGGTGATGCCCGGCAGCACGCCGGCATCGTCGCCTGGCGCGCAAAGTTTGTCATCCCGCCACCACAAGATGCTGGTGGTCGACCCCTCGAGCACCCGGCCGGCCCGGGATACCAGCACGGCCTCGTCGGCGCCTGCTGCCACGGCAGCCTCGCGCTGCCGCGCCAGCCAGTCAAGGTCGGGACCCTTGATCCGAGGGCAGGTCCGTGTGTCCGGCGTCGCGGGAAGCCACAGCCGGACCGTGCGGCCGGGCGGGGGAGCGGGCCTGATCCAGAGCTGAAGCCGGGGAGTACCGCAGGCCAGCACGAGCTCGGCGCGAGGAAACCAGCGGCCTTGCGCGGGAAGCCGGGCCGCGGCGGCACGCATGAATTCCCGCGTCTGCCCGGTCTCGATGCCGAACAGTTCGGCGCACGCCGCGCTGAACCGCCCCGCGTGGGCCTCGAAGGCACGCACCTGCCCCTCGGCGACCAGCCAGGAGTCGACGATCCGGACCTGGCCAGGAGCATCCGCCGACTCGAAACGGTCGCTTGCTCCGGTCCAGCGCAGCCGAGGGCAGGCCGTCACCGGCCAGCCCCCCAAGACCGCACAGACACCGGTAGCGCCGCCGGCCGGTATGCCCGCAGCGGCGTGGCGGCCTTGATCAGCATCTCCTCGTATTCGTCCGCCGGGGAGGATTCGAGCACGATCGCACCCCCGGCGCCGATGCTCAACGTGTCACCCTGCCGCACCGCCGTCCTGATCACGATGCTCAGGTCAGCCCCCCCGGACAGGCCGAAATAACCGAGCGCGCCCGAGTAGACGCCGCGCGCCTCGGTTTCCAGCCGGTCTATGATCTCCATCGTGCGAAGCTTCGGCGCGCCGGTCATCGAACCGCCGGGGAAGCAGCGCCGTACGCATTCCACCGCGCTGACCGTCGGCTTGAGCTGCCCGCTGACGGTGGAGACGAGCTGGTGGACGGTGGCGTAGGATTCCACGGCCATGTAACGCTCGACGGCGACGCTGCCGATCTGGCACAGCCGCCCGAGGTCGTTGCGTAGCAGATCGACGATCATCAGGTTTTCCGCCCGGGTCTTCGTGCTGGTGGCTAGCTCCGCGGCGATGCGAGCGTCCTGCACGGGGTCGGGATGGCGCGGGGCCGTGCCCTTGATCGGCTTGCTCTCCACCCGCCGGTCACGATCGATCCGCAGGAACCGCTCGGGCGACGAGCCGAACACGGTGATGCCCGCCCCGCGCAGCAGCGCCGCGTAGGGCGCCGGGTTGGCCCGTCGCAGCCGGAGGTAGAACGCCAGGTCATCGTCGTCGAACGGCAGGTGCAGCTGGTTGGTCAGGCAGATCTCATAGCTCTCGCCCAAGATCAGCTGACGCTGGCATTCCTGCACGTCAGCCTGGTAACTATCCTGATCGCGGACCAGCAGGTCAGAAGGGAACCAGCGCTCGGAGCCGTCCGGGTCCGCGGGGACCGAGGACGCGTGGCCATCGCCGGGCCCAGCGGCCTGACCGCCGGGTGCCGCCATCCCAGCGAGCCGGCGGGCGATCTGGTCCACCCACCCACGGGCGGCAGCGTGCAGCCCGTCGCTGCCGTCATGGCAGGCAAGCAGGTACGTGACTCCGGTCTCGTGGTCCACCGCGATCAGGCGATCGGCGAAAATCCACATGGCGTCCGGGGTCCGCGCGCAGTGGGTCGCGTCGGCACCGCAGTCGGCCTTCATCTCATAGCCCATGTAGCCCACGTAGCCCGTGGTGAAATCGAACGGAAGTCCCGGGTCCGCCGGCATCCGGAGTTCGCTCAGCCGGCGCTCGAGAACCTCGAAGGCGCTGCCCTGCGCCATCCGGACTCCGCTGGCGTCGCGGATCTGGACGCCGGCATCGCCGACGCGGTAGGTAAGCGTCTCGCTGAGCGGGCCCGACCCGTCACCCATGAAGGAGAACCGCGACAGGCCGGCCTGGGCGAGGCTGCTGTCCAGCCAGAAGCAGGTAGGCGAGGACCCGAAGAATTCGGCGAACATCCTCTCGGTATGCACCGGGTTGTGCACGACCTCGGTAATCAGCTGCAGGCCCGCGCTCCCGGCCGGCTCCCTGATACCGTTCAGGGCGGCCTTCGTGCTGCTCGTCTGCACCGCCGGACCGGTGCCGTTCGGCTGGTCCCCGCCCCGGTGCCGGGCCCGGCCGTTAAGGTTGCGCCGGGTCCGGCCGGTGAGGTCGGCGAAGTTCGCCAAGATCTCCCGGCCGTAGTCGCTTGCGATCGACTCTGGATGAAACTGAACCCCCCATCGCGGCAGGTCGCGGTGGCGCACAGCCATGATCACGCCGTCTTCCGCCCACGCGGTCGCCACCAGGGCCGCGGGCAGCGGCTCCTCGACGCACAGCGAGTGGTAGCGGACCCCGGTGAACTTCGCCGGGATGCCGGCGAACAAATCATCACCGTGGTGCTCTATCTGGCTGAGGTGACCGTGCCTGGGCTGGGGGGCCGGCCCGACCCGGGCGCCGGCCTGATAGGCAATGGCCTGATGGCCCAGGCATACGCCAAGGACAGGCAACTCGATACGGCGCAGCAGGTCCGCGAGGAAACCAATGTCGCGCGGGCACTGCGGACGGCCAGGCCCAGGTGAGATGACCACGTTGTCGAACGCGCCCGCGCTGAGCCTAGCGAGCAGGGGACCGTCGTTCGTCACGACGTCCGGCTCCGTCCCGTTCACGGCCGCGATGAGCTGGAACAGGTTGAAGGTATAGGAGTCGTGGTTGTCGACAAGCAGGGTCCGCAATCTCATCACCCGCGCTGGCGAATCTGTGGCTGGGATAAATCAAGGTCCGCGTGCGTTATCCGATGGTTTCTCAGGGGCCGTCGTAACGAACGTCACGCTAATCGACGAAGGACCAGCAAATACCTAGTCTTAGCCTGCGGGGGGGCGAAATATATGGCGGTTTCCATGGACTTTCCGCATTAGCGTTCGTCCTACTGGTCGCATACTCGGCCTTTTCACCAGATGGTTTGCGATAGTCGGGTGGCCCGGGGGAACCTCGCCCCCGGGCTCCCGCAGATCCCGGCGGTCGCGGTAGGGACCGCCCTTGCGGGCGGCCCCCGCGCAGGGACACTGCCCTGACGTAGGCGAGCAACTCACCAGAAACCTGCTGCTGACTGGCCAT
>ODAK010000317.1_pt1 | contig 55805 bp, 52 predicted proteins | sample 1539591 | NCBI WGS metagenome assembly ODAK01 (sample SAMEA3539303, study PRJEB22396) | soil metagenome | biome: tundra; feature: field; material: soil | place: USA | collected 2010-05 | depth 0.15 m
ATTTGATCTTTTTCAGCCTGAAGTACAATAGAACTATCCTTCCATTTCATAAATAATTGCTGCCTCACTTTATCATACAGGAAAGAATAGTTATTACTGATTACCTCATTGTTGATAGTGGTAACACTTCCACCGGTCCAGGTAGGGAAAAAAAATTGGGAGCCCTTTACTTCTCCCGAGTTGTAAGTTTGAATTCCCTGAATTTGCCTACCTGCATTTGCCGAAACTTCCTTGAATTCTGCTCCAATTTGGGCAGATTCAACCTGGGCATAAATTGCGCTTTGCAAAAAAAGCAGTGCCAGTAGAATTATTGTTCTTTTAAATATCCTATTTTTCATTATGGTAAATTATAATCATATTAAATAAATCCAAACCTTTTACAATTCCCCAGCTTCATTAGTCATAAATAATCCCAAACAAAAGTAATTGAAAATCATCAGTTGCTTTAGTTTCCTGTCCTCCTATACTCTGAAGTTCATGATTCGTTCCTTCTTACAGATGCAAATCTTTTCACGAATATTTTATCATTTGCTAAACAGTTAATATTCTTTCTTGAAAAATTAGGAAAATTTGAAACATAAAATGCCCCTTCCTTAGAGGTTGTATTCAATCCAATCCCAAAAATGCGAATATAAATTATCGGTTTAATAGCTGTGAATTTCTTTAATAAGACAAGCAGCGAAATATTGAAGTATGATGTCTTAAATCACGGGTATATGTTAAATTTGCGTCAATTAACATTTTTTTTGCAATTTTGACCAGACCATATATATTTGTCCAATTCTTAAAATTATTGTAAACTAATTTACGCATGAGAAAAATTTTATTTTTATGGATGAGCATCCTGATGCTCACCATCTCTGGTGTTTATGCACAGAAAAGAGAAGTTACCGGGAAGGTTACTGATGCCACCGGGAATCCTGTTCCTGGCGCGAGTATCAAAGTGAGAGGTGAGAAAGGCGGTACCAGTGCGGATGCCAACGGAATTTTCAAATTGAATGTTCCCGCAAATTCAACCCTCCTTATCAGTGGTGTAGGATTTCAGCCACAGGAGATTGATGTGAAGAATCAGGAAACAATTTCAGTTTCGCTGAAGCAGGAGGAAGCGGAATTGAGCGCCGTAGTTGTTACGGCTCTTGGTATCAAGCGTGAGAAAAAAGCGCTGGGTTATGCGGTAAGTACTGTTGGCCAGGATCAGCTGGAATTAAAGCCTGAAGGTGATATCGGCCGCATATTAAGCGGTAAGGCACCCGGTTTGGACATTGTAAACACAAGCGGTTTAAGCGGTAGCGGAACCAATATCAATATACGCGGTATTAGTACTATTACCGGTAATTCAACCCCGTTATTTGTGGTTGATGGAGCACCTTTTAATTCTGGAACAAACAGTCAGGCTGATTTTACATATGGTACAACAACTTCTAGCCGGTTTTTGGATTTAGATCCAAACAATATTGAAAGCGTAAGTATCTTAAAAGGATTAAGTGCTACTACGCTCTATGGAGAAGCCGGTAGAAACGGTGTAATTTTAATTACTACCAAAACCGGGTCAACCCAAAAAGTTAGAAGCAAAGCAGAGATATCTGTTTCTCAATCTTATTTTCAAACAAATGCAGTTCTGCCTGATTATAATACAAAATATGGTGGTGGTTTTGACTTGAGTGTGGGTATTGCATACTTTAGTAACTGGGGCGGAGCTTTTACTAATCCTCCAACTCTTGTGCCTCATCCCTATGACAGACCCTCAATAAATGCTGTATTTCCTCAATTCATTGGTGCTACTTATGCCGATAAATATTATAATAGTGTCCATGAATTTTTCCGGACAGGGAATACCAATACCACGAACGTGAATGTGGCCGGAACGACTGGTAATTTGAATTATAATGTGAATTTTGGTTCTACGAATGATCTTGGCTATCTGCCAGGCAACGGGTTAACAAAAAATAATTTTGGAATGGGAGGAACTGCAAAACTATCCAACAGATTTACAGTAACCGGTTCATTCAACTATGTGACTACAGATGTAAAATCACCCCCAACCAGCGATGGTTATGGAAATGCTCCAACCCAGTCTTCAATATTTGGGAACGTATTATTTACTCCTACTGCAGTTGATTTAATGCATTTACCGTGGGAATTGCCTACAGACCATTCTTCAATTTATTATCGCTCCGGTAATGATATTGAAAATCCTCTTTGGATTATACACAATGCCTTTACTGTTGATAATACAAATAGATTTTTCGGACAGTTGGCAGTTAAATTTGATATTGCCAAAGGTTTATTTGCCCAATACCGCCTTGGAATAGATAATTATACTGAGTTCCAGGAATACGCGCAAAACAAAGGTGGAACAGCGTTATTGAACCCCACCGGTATATATCGTACCTCTGTAGGTTTCAATAACATTTGGGATCATACCTTGATATTGAATTATGATAAAAATTTCAATTCCGGGATTTCCTTAAGTGTACAGGGAGGAGGTAATCTGGATAGGACATCTTATAGTCAAACAGGAACTACCAGTACTCAACAATTGGTATATGGTTTGCTGAATCATGCAAATTTCATAACGCATAGCCCAAGCAGTGAAAATGGTAGTGCTCTAAACTACATTAATCAAACAATTACAGCGGCTGCATTTGCCCAGGCTCAGGTTGGGTATCGTGATTACGCGTACTTAACCGTTGGAGCGAGGAATAGCTGGAAATCCACCGTGGAGCAGATTAACAGAAGTATTTTGTACCCAAGCGTAGCTGCTTCTTTTATTCCTACTTCTGCAATTGAAGGTTTAAAGAATAGCAACATACTTAATTACGTAAAATTGAGAGTTGGGTATTCAACAAGTGCTAATTTCCCAGATCCCTATTCTACCAGAGCATATTTAAATATACAAACCAGGGCGTTTATAGCCAATAGCGGGATTATAAATACAAATTCGAATTCAACTTTATTACCAAATCCTAATTTGAAACCTGAATTACTTAATGAAATTGAAGAAGGAATTGAAGCCAGGCTGTTTAATAACAGGGTTAACCTTGATTTGACTTTTTATAACAGAACAGCCAACGATCAGATCTTACAAAGATCTATTGATCCTTCATCTGGTTACACTGCAGAACAGGTAAATGGCGGGCAGGTAAATAATAAGGGTATCGAACTCTCATTAGGGTATGATGTGATTAAAAACAAAAATTGGAAATGGAATGTAACCGGATTGTTTTCACGTAATGTTAGTTTGGTATCTAAAATTCCTTCCGACATTAAATTTATCAATACCGCGGGATATTCAAATTTTGGAACAGTTGCCGAAAATGGCCAACCCCTGGGTGTGATTATAGGTAGTTACTTTGTGAAAGATGCTAAAACAGGTGAAAAAATAGTTCAACCGACGACAGGTGATTACACGATTTCAAATGATGTTGGTGTGATCGGGAACCCAAATCCTAAGTACAAACTGACAGGTCTTACTTCCTTATCCTATAAAGCTTTTAGTTTTAGCATGCAATGGGAATATACAGAAGGGGGTGATATGTTTTCTTCAACTGCAGACGCGTTATTGGGCAGGGGTGTAACAAAGGATTCAGAGTTTGACAGGTCAGCACCATATATTCTTCCCGGTGTAGACCCTAACGGCCAGCCTAATAAAGTACAAATTTCTGCAGCGCAGGCTTATTTTGATAATTCAGTAACTAATGCCGGCTCGATCGCTCCTTATCAATCTGGTATATTTGATGCAACATGCATAAGACTTAGAGAAGCCTCTATATCGTATAATATTACCGGAAAAGTATTGAACAAATTACCCTTTGGTTCAATATCCATAACTTTTTCAGGAAACAATATATGGTACTACGCTCCCAATTTCCCTAAATATGTTCATTTTGATCCGGATGCAAGTGGTTTAGGAGTTGGAAACGGTCGCGGCATGGAATTTTTGAGCGGACCTTCTGCTCGCAGGTATGGAGCAAGTATACGGGTAACCTTTTAATACATTTAAATTACACAGTTATGAAAAAATACATAAAGATATTACTTGGTTCGGCACTTATTACAGGTATGGTTGCCTGTAACAAGCAAATGAATGAACTGCTGACGAATCCGAATCTTCCTTCGCCATCAACTGCAGATGTTGATTTATACCTGAACCAGGTTCAGCTAAGTTTCAACAGTTTTTATAGTACTGCCTCAGATTATGGTGCTCAGTTGTCACGTCAGCAAATATGGTATGGTCCTATTTATAGTAATGCTTATCAGCCGGCCAGTTTTGACGGCGAGTGGGAATCTGCTTATACCGGTGTTCTAAATAATGCAACCTCGTTAATACCCTTGGCAGAAAGTCAGCAAAAATATATCCAGGCTGGTATAGCCCGGGTATTAATGGCCTATACTTATGGTACCTTGGTGGATGATTTTGGAGATATTCCTTATTCGGAGGCTGAGCATGGTGCTGCGAATACTAACCCTGCAGCCGATAAAGGCGCCGCAGTTTATGCTGCTGTACAATCGATGCTGGACACTGCGATAATTGATTTTAATAAAACAGGCCCGGCGCCGGTTGCTTCTGATTTGTTTTATAGTGGAAAAGCTGCAAACTGGATTGCCCTGGCTAATACTTTAAAGCTTAAGTTTTATATGCAAACGCGTTTGGTTGATAATACTGCTGCGGCAAAAATTACGGCCTTGATGACTGCCAACAATTTAATAAATACCCCTTCGCAGGATTTTCAGTTCCAGTATGGAACTAATTTAGTTTCCCCAGATAGCCGCCACCCTCATTATGGCGCGGATTATGTTTCCGGCGGCGGCGGGGAATACCTTTCCAACTATTTTATGTGGAAGATTGTTGCTCAAAAATATAATGGCACCGCTATTATCTTAAATAATTCAGCTTCAACCACTGGCGACCCGAGGGCCCGCTATTACTTTTATAGGGAAACAGGAAGTTCCGGAAGTTTCAGCCAAACTTCTGTTCCTTGTGCTTATGTCCCTTCGCCTCCTTCATGGTACGTAAGTGTAGGTGTTCCTCAGAATACGCCTTTCTGTTATGTGGGAAAGGGTTATTTTGGAAGGGACTTCGGCGATAATAGCGGTACGTCGCCTGACCAGGCATTCAGGACACAATGGGGAATTTATCCGGCTGCAGGTCAATTTGATGCGAGCCAATTTGTACCTACCAGCCTTGGTTTAGGAGCAGGTGGCAATGGTATTAGTCCGATTTGGTTATCATCATATACTCAATTTTTGGAGGCCGAGGCTGCGCTAACTTTAGGAATCACCGTAAATGGATCTGCACCTGCATTATTACAAAATGCGATCAATTCTTCTATTACCAAAGTAATTGGATTTCCAGCTACAATTGGTTATACAGTTCCTGCAACATATGTTCCTACAGCTACTCAAATAACTAATTATGTTTCCAGTGTGATGACTAATTTTAATGCAGCTTCGCCTGCAGTTCAGTTGGATATTCTTGAAAGTGAATATATGATCGCTGCTTGGGGTAATGGGGTAGAACCATATAATAACCTTAGGCGTACAGGAAGTCCTCATGATGTTCAAATCGCTGTTTCTACACCAACACCTGGAATATATATTTACTCATTCTTTTACCCTTCTGTTTACGTGAATAGGAACATAAATGCTCCCACACAAAAAGAACCGGGGACGGCAGGAAACCATGTATTTTGGGATAATAATCCCGATAATTTTATTAAATAAAAAAAACTTCCACTCATGAGAAAAATAAAATTTTTATTGATAATCGCAGGTTTGATGGTAACTGTCGCTTCCTGTAAGAAATCAGTGCTGGAGTCCAATCCGCTTTCTGCTTCCTCCAATTTTGGAATTGGCAGTTACCTCATTTTGGACAGTACTATTAATGTTAACATTAACTACTCTTCCATAGCCACTTCCACTGCCGGAATTATCGTTGATGAAAATAAAGGTGGGCAAGCCGTTCAGAATATTGTGATGTATGTTGCTACAACTAACACGTATGATACCACCCAATGGCATGTGATAAAAACTGTTCCTTTTACTGGCAAGGGAACTGTATTATCAATTACAGGTGCTGATTTAGCAACAGCCTTGGGTGTATCCCCCTCAGCTTTAAGTCCGGGAACCAGCTATACAGTTTTTAATCGTGCCGTAACTAAAAGTGGTGCGTATTGGGACGTAAGTAACACCGGGTATGCCAATGATGGAACCAACCTGATTTCGGGAACAAATTATCATTCTGCTTTCTATTTTAATGTCAATATAGTTTGCCCATTTGTTGCACCGATGGCCGGAACGTATAAAGTTATTGAAGATGATTGGGTCGACTGGCTTCCGGGAAATTTAGTTCCGGTTACAGATGGTCCCGCCGTAAACGAACTCAATCTTAGCCAGGTTTGGCCAAATCCAGCTTATGGCACTGTGGTAAGCCCTTTATATTGTGTTGTTGATCCCGCTACTGGAGTTGCAACAGTACCTGCTGGGATTACATGGGGTAATTACGGTTACCTGACTTCAACACTTTCGGGTAGTGGGGGAAATGTATTTTCCTGTACAGGCCTTATTTCACTGAGTGTCCATATTTTTGCTGCTGGTTATGGCGACCAGGGATTTCTTAAACTGATCTTACAAAAGCAATAAAAGTTTTCAAAAACTGAATAAAAAAGGGGCTATCTTTTCAAAAGATGGCCCCTTTTTATTTGCTATTTTTGAACAAATAATATTTATGGATGAGAAAAAAAATCAACAGCCCAGTCAGTTGAATATTGAAATAACAGAAGAAGTGGCTGAAGGCAGCTATGCCAACCTGGCTATTATTACACACTCTCACGCAGAGTTTGTAGTAGATTTTGTAAATGTAATGCCGGGCACGCCTAAGAGTAAAGTGAAAAGCAGGATTATTTTAACACCCACTCATGCCAAGCGCTTTATGAAAGCAATGATTGATAACGTTAAGAAATTTGAATCGGTTAACGGAATGATACAGGATATTGAAGCAGTTGAACTGCCTATAAATTTTGGAGGGCCTACAGCACAGGCGTAGCATATGATTTAGAGTTCAGAGTTTCCAAATAACAGTTTAAGATTTAATATAGTGAAAAAAAAAGAGTATAAATTAGACCGGATGTTATTGCAATCAATGACTCTTGAAGAGGCGGATGACCATGTTACTTATTGGAAAAATAAAACCCAATCTGAAAGATTAGATGCTGCATGTTTTATAATTAATCAAATCTTTAATGTTTCTCCAACTGATAAAATTGATTTTAAATTTTCAGATAAACGTAAGCACGGTTAATGCCCAATTTGTTCAACCAGGATTTTCAGGATTTTATCCGCGAACTTAACAGCAATAAGGTAAGATATATTCTCATAGGTGGATATGCAGTTATCCTCTATGGGTATATAAGAAGCACGGGTGATATGGATATATGGGTCGATAAAACAAAAGAGAACTATAAAAATTTAATTAAAGCATTGAACCATTTTGGAGCTCCACCTATTCCTGAAAATGAATTTCTGGGCAACGAATTTGATGTTTGGGGTTTTGGACGGGAACCCAACAGGATTGAAATAATGAACGAGGTAAAAGGATTGGATTTTAATACAGCTTTCAAAAAATCAAAAACATATAAACAGGATAATCTTAGCATCAGGTGTATACATTTTGATCATTTGTTAGAAGCAAAAAAAGCGGCAGGTAGATTTAAAGATAAAAATGATATTGAGCAATTAAATAAAAAGAAAAATTCCTAAGGCCTCAGCTTCATCTAAAGGAAATCACTATAAAGAATCTCTTCATTAACAAAACTATAATAACCGTCCTCACTTACAATCAGGTGGTCAATGACCTGTATGTCGAGGTATTTCGCGGCTTCTTTAATCTTATTCGTTAGCTCTTATTCCTGACTGCTGGGTTTTAGACTGCCAGAAGGATGGTTATGATACGATAGAAGTGGCCACTGCCCCCCATGCAGATAAATTCAAAATGATTTATCTTATTTTATTTATTGAGGAAAACAACTCCAAATTTTTCATGAGCATAATCTTTAAATTTCGCTCTCAGGAATTGGGCAATATCATTGCTGGAACTGACGAAAGTCTTTGTCAGGATATTTGTTGCCTGCCGCCTTCTTCCCAATTTTAACGCTGCAGCCAGTAGGATGGCTTTGACTTCACCGATTCCTTATATAGACATGAATTCCTTCAAAGATATTTTCCCAAGTTCATTCAGATTATTTTTACCGAGTAATAAAATTTCTTTTGCAAGTTCTACAGCGCTTTTATTCTTATTACCTGAATTTATGCGTATTGCTATCAACTCCGGGTCACTCAAGCTCTCTCTTCCCTTTAGCAATAGTTTTTCCCGGGGGCAGTCGTCAATCGCCCAGTTCTTTATTGAAGTGGATGACTTGTTAGTAGTTTCCATTATTTAAAATTTATTGCAAAAAATATAAATTATAATTTCGCTTCATCAAATATTTGCATTCACTCATAATTTTATAATGCATCCCAATGTAAAAATTTTTTCCGGCACCGGTTCCCAATACCTGGCAAGGCAAATTGCCATTAAATTCGGGGATCCACTCGGTAAGATCAATATACAAAAATTTAGCGATGGAGAGATAGGGGTTGAATTCAAAGAAAGTATCAGGGGACAGTTTGTGTTTTTGGTGCAAAGTACTTTCTCGCCAACTGACAACCTAATGGAATTGCTCCTGATGATCGACGCAGCAAAGCGGGCCTCAGCCTATAAAGTAATTGCGGTAATTCCTTATTACGGATATGCCCGCCAGGACCGGAAAGATAAGCCTAGAGTAGCTATCGGTTCAAAATTGGTTGCCAATATGCTTACGGCTGCCGGTGCCGACAGGGTTATCACTATGGACCTCCATGCCCCTCAAATACAGGGTTATTTTGATATCCCGGTTGACCACCTTGATTCTTCAGCAATATTTATTCCGTACATAGAAGATCTAAATCTTGAAAACCTCACTTTAGCTGCGCCAGATGTGGGCAGCGCGAATCGCATACGCGAAATAGCCAGTTATTTTGAAGTGGATATGGTGATATGTGATAAACATCGGAAGAGGGCAAACGAGATAGCCAGTATGGTGGTTATAGGCGACGTTGCCGACAGGGATATTATTCTCATGGATGACATTTGTGATACAGGTGGAACGCTTTCTAAAGCTGCAGATTTGCTTAGGGAAAAGGGTGCCCGCAGTGTAAGAGCTTTTTGCACGCATCCGGTATTAAGCGGTAATGCCTATGAAAATATTGAAAAAAGTTCGTTGGAAGAATTGGTTGTTTGCGATACTATCCCCCTGAAACAAAGCATTGATAAAATCAAAGTGGTTTCAGTAGCCGACCTCTTCGCGGTTGCTATTCGTAATGCTTTTGAAAATAAGAGTATTAACAGTCTTTTTCTCAGGAGTAAAATGCTTAAGAAGGACAGGGCCAGGCAGTTATAGAATCAGCCTTAAATCGTTTTTATTTCAACCTCTGCTCCACCATTTTCCCGATTTATTCCCTACCTTTGCGCCTCAAAAAAATATTATAATGAAAACAATTACAATCGAAGGACAAATCAGGACCGATTTTGGCAAAACAGCCACCCGCCAACTTCGCTCTGAGGAAAAAGTGCCAGGTGTAATTTACGGAGGTGCAAAAGAAATTAATTTTTCTGCCCCAGTAACATCTTTCAAAAGCATCATCTACACGCCCGATTTTATGCTGGCAGAAATAAAAATTAATGGTGGTTCTTACAAATGTGTATTGAAGGATATGCAATTTGATAAGGTAAGTGACAAATTGATTCACGTGGATTTCCTGGAACTGGTGGGTAACAAAAGGGTTACTGTTTCCATTCCTATTAAATTTACCGGCATTCCTGCCGGGGTGAAAGAGGGAGGTAAATTGGCCGTTAAAATGAAAGCTTTAAAAGTAAAGGCTTTGCCTGAACATTTAACGGAGCATATCGAAGTAGATCTTACTGAGTTGAAATTAAATGAAAATATAAGGGTTCAGGATGTAAAAGCAGAAAATATGGAAATTCTGAATTCACCAAGAATTCCTATTGCCTCTGTAGCCATGACCCGGCAGCTCAAACAGGAAGAAGCAGCTCCCGCTAAAGTGGAAACGCCGGCAGATGCAAAACCTGCTGCAGATGTTAAAGGAAAACCAACAGCTGAAACGAAGGGAAAACCATCAACTGAAACAAAGGGAAAAGCGTCACCTGAGGCTAAAGCTGAAGCCGCTCCCGCAAAGAAATAATTTTGCAAATATCTTCAATGCCCCTTTCGAGGGGCATTTTTGTTATGCAGGGTACTTGTGTGATACGCGGGAAGATGAAACTGCAAAGTTTGCGTACATTTGCCAACCTCCAAAGGAGTCTCTTTGGGATAATTTTTAAATATGGGGATGGATAAAAATACTGTTATTGGATTTGTTATATTGGCACTCTTATTCTTTGGATACTTTTATTATTCCAGCCAGGGGAAACTGGCATACGAAAAACAACAGCAACATATCCAGGATTCACTGAACCGGCTAAAACCCAAAGCTGATTCTTCTTTAAACACTGCTAATAAGACTGATACTGCTTCTACAAGACAAGATGCAGCATTACAATCCATCGTACAGGATACTACCGGTAAAGAGGAATTTGTAACCCTTGAAAATAAAGTTCTCAAAATCACATTTACCAATAAAGGCGGACAACCTTTGAAAGTGGAGCTCAAAGATTTCAAGACTTTTAAAGGCAAGCCTCTCATTTTACTCGATGGCCAATTCAGCAATATTTCTTATCCTATAAACACCAGCGATAATGAAACAGCACAAACTGCTGACTTACTATTTACGCCCTCAAATCCGGTAACCGATGCCGATGGCAAACAAACGATCAGTTTTAGCCTTGTTTCAAAAAACGGGCAGAGAATAGAGCACCAATATGTATTAAGCCCTGATGATTACATGATCAGTTTTAATATAAAAATGGATGGCGCCAATAAATTAGTAAATCAAAATACGCTGAATCTTACATGGCAGTCCAAAGCTGATGAGCAGGAAAGGGACATTGAATGGGAAACGCAGCAATCCCATGTGTCGTTTGTTGAAAACGGAGATTATGATTTTGAACACCTTGCAACCGGAAAAGCCGATGACAAGAAACTGGAAAAACAGGTAGATTGGGTTGCATTAAAACAGCAGTTTTTTGCAAGTTCCATCATAGCTAAGAATAAGTTCGAAAATGCTGATTTGAGCTGGAAAGTTCCATCTGATACTTCTTTGCATGTTATTGCAATGCTTACTGCTAATCTGCGGCTGAATGTACCTGAAGGGCAGGACGTGGAAATTCCTTTACAGCTTTTTTACGGACCGGGTGATTATAAAATCCTTAAATCTTATGGGAACCAAATGTTCAATCTTGTGCCGTTAGGAAGTGGCATTTTTGCATTTGTCAAATACATTAACAGGGGATTCGTTATGCCAGTTTTTAATTACCTGGCCGGTAAGATTGCCAGTTTTGGTCTTATTATCGCTTTATTAACTATAGTTATCAGGCTATTAATTTCTCCACTAACGTATCAAAGCTACCTGAGTGGCGCCAAGATGAAATTATTGAAGCCGGAAACGGATGCATTACGGGCCAAGTTTGGTGATGATAAGCAGGCTTATGGCATGGAGCAAATGAAATTATATAAAAGTGCAGGTGTCAATCCTTTAGGTGGTTGTATTCCGGCATTATTACAGATACCAATATTTTTTGCATTATATAATTTCTTCAATTCGAATATTACATTGCGTGGGCAAAGTTTTTGGTGGGCTAAAGATTTATCGACTTATGATTCGATCTATAATTTACCTTTTTCAATACCCTTTTATGGAAATCATGTTAGCCTTTTCACGATTTTTGCTGTTATAACAAGTTTGCTTATTTCATTATATGGAATGAGCAATATGCAGGATAACAGTAACCCTGTAATGAAATACCTTCCTTTCATTTTTCCCGTTGTTCTCTTGGGAGTATTTAACCGGCTCCCATCAGCCCTTACCTGGTATTACACGGTTTCCAATGCTATTACCTTGCTGATTCAGTTTGTGATTCAGAAGTATATTATTGATCACAAAAAAATTCTGGCAAGGTTGCAGGAAAATAAGAAAAGACCTGTTACGCAAAGCAAGTGGCAGGAAAAGGTGGCAGCCATGCAGGAGACTAACAAGAAATTGCAGTCCATGAAGGAGAAACGGACAGGCAAGAAATAATCGCAGTCTAAAAAGCCTGCAACTAATTCACAGTCATTGAAGTCTTACTTGAAAAAATAATTGAATAATATTCATTTGGTATATGAAGTCCAATCATTTTATATTAATTTTTTCTGTCCTGCTGCAGTCATTTGTTTCTTCAGCCCAAAAAAATATTACTGAAGGTACCCTTGTTTATAATATTTCAGTGGAGACCGGCAATGCCCAGCCCGGAATGGCTGATATGCTTGATGGAGCTACTACAACAGTTTGCCTGAATGGAACAAAAAGCCGGACTGAAATGGTTAGTGGGCTCGGCAGAGAAGCCACTATTCACAATTCTTTCACGGGCGATGGCGTCATCTTAAAAGATTATAGCGGACAGAAATTGATGATAACCCTCACTTCAAAAGACTGGCAACGAAATAATCAAAAGTATGACGGGATAACTTTTGAAAATACCGGCGATACTGCCGGGATAGCGGGATTTAAATGCTACAAAGCCATTGCAAAACTTAAAGATGGGACTTCCTTCGTCGTTTATTACACTCGGGATATCAGAATTGCGAATAAAGATTATGATTACCAGTTTAGAACCCTGCCCGGACTGGCAGTGCAGTATGAAATGCAAACTGGTAAGATGAAGTTTAAATTTACCCTGGCCAGCATTAATTATGCAGATGTTTCTGAGTCATTATTTGAAATTCCCAAGGCTGGCTACCGGGTATTAACGTATGGGGAAGCGAAGAAGAAATAAATCCCTTAAGTTCATTTTCGCTCCTCCAGGATATTATCTGTCAGAGATTCATCTTGGTCTTAATAAAATTAAGGTTAAAGCAACCTATATTTTCCTTAGATGATGAATTTCCCACAAAATGGAAAAATAAAAAAGCCTGCATTATATGCAGGCTATGTATGAGAGTCTAATTAGCTATATTAATTTTTTGGCCTTATAATGAGTTTATATCCATCCTTGCGTGAGTATTCCGGAATGAGGATCCTTTGCTTGTATGGAAGAATATAAATTGTATTACCTTTCTTATAAGAAACATAAGCGTCGCTTATTGAACTATTACCAATTGCCTGCCTGTTCAGAAAAAAACTTCCTCTATAGTTAATATCTGACTTCAGATTGAAGGCAATGGAATTTTTCAGAGTTCCTTGGGTAACAATATTTAATCGTGTCTTATTTTTCTTCACAAAACTACCTCTGTCGGCATTAGCGAAGTAAAATATTCCACAGAAAAATATTAAGGCAAAAACTACTTTTGAATAGTTATTCATTGAGAAAAAATTACTTTAATCTTAACAAACCTACAACAAAAAAGTTGAAATACGAAATCTTTTCTAAAAAATTTCTTTTTTATCAACAGAAACGAATGAAATGGCATACTTATTTTGAAAAAACCTGTAATTTGTACTGAAATTATGAAAGAGAATCCCTATAAACAAAATAGAGAGGAGATTAAAGACCTGCTGCTACAGTATAATAATTTCAAAAGTGGTAAGAAATTTAATTTTATCGAGGAAGAATCTTTTGAACGCTTAATTGATTATTTCGACGAAACAGATGATCTGGCCGCTGCTTTGGAGGCGGTAAATTATGCGGTTGAGCAGTTTCCTTATTCTTCAACTTTACTTATTAAAAAAGCAGACCTGCTGATAGCTACCCGGCGATATAGGGAAGCGCTTTCTATATTATCAAAGGCAGAATTATTAGATAGTAATGATATTAATCTTTTCATTTTGAAAACTGATGCGCATCTTGCTCTTGATAACCAGGAAAAAGCGGCTGCATTATTAGAAGAAGCAATACATATTTTTGAGGGAGAAGAAAAAGTTGAATTACTGTTTGAACTTGCGGATGTTTATGATGATTATGAAGAATTCGATAAAGTATTTAACTGCCTGAAACTAATACTTGAACAGGATCCAACCAATGAAGAGGCTCTTTATAAAATTTGTTTTTGGACTGATTATACAGGCAGAAATGAGGAAAGTATAAAATTGCACAAAAAAATTATTGATGAGTATCCTTATTCCCAACTTGCCTGGTTTAACCTTGGTGCTGCTTTTCAGGGATTAAAATTATATGAGAAATCAATTGATGCCTATCAATATGCCATAGCAATTGATGAAAAATTTGATTATGCATATAGAAACCTGGGAGATGCATATCTGCGTTTGCATAAATACCGCGAAGCAATTGAAGTATTGCAAAAAGTACTGGAGCTCTCTATGCCTGAAGAGGTAATATATGAAGCGCTGGGTCATTGTTACGAAAAATTGAAGAATTATGCCCAGGCAAGGTTTCACTACAGGAAAGCATCCCATCTGAATTCTACAGAAGGTAATTTATATTATAAGATCGCCGGGACTTACATGAGCGAGGGTTATTGGGATAGCGCCATTAAGAATCTTGAAAATGCGATGAGGATTAATAAGTCGCAGCCTGACTATCATTTTGCCCTTGCTAAATGTTATGTTCAGCTCGACAGAATCAAAGACGCCGCGATTCATTTTTCACATTTTATTAAATCACGCCCAAAAAATGCAAAAGGATGGAAGGAGTTAATTAAATGTCTTTATGAAGCTGCATATTATGAAGAAGCTCTCGAGCAGATTTACAATGCTCAAAAAAATACTACGCAAAAACCAATTTTTATTTATTATAAATCCGCTGCTTTATTTGCTCTTGGAAAATCCAAAGAAGGCCTTCTCCAGCTCGAATTGGCGATGCAAAAAGCTCCGGGTTTAGTTAAGCAATTCGTTGAATTAGATCCTTCTTTGCTTCAATTTCAGGCGATTGTTGGATTAATTGCATCTTACAAAAAAATGCCTTCCGGAAGAAAATCAAAGCACAAATAGTTCCTGTTTTGAATTATTGATCTCACACAAGTATCTTTGCCGCTGCTCAAAAAAATAAAGTATGAATTTTAATCTTTCCCAAATTCCTGAAAGAGTTCCGAAACCACGGCAATATGGGTTAACAATGATTATGGATAAAGGCTTAAGTCTCGAAGAAGCCAGGAATTTTTTGAGTGCAGCTCATCCACATGTTGATATTATTAAACTTGGTTTTGGAACTGCATTTGTAACTCCAAACCTAAAGGCTAAAATTGATTTATACCAGTCTTTTGATATTCCCGTTTATTTTGGAGGGACACTTTTCGAAGCTTTCCTGATCAGGAACCAGTTTAACGATTATATCAATATTTGTAAAGAATACAATATAAAATACATGGAGGTCAGTGATGGTTCCATCACCATACCCCATGCGGAAAAGTGTGGATATATAGAAAAACTTACCAAGCAGGGAACGGTATTGAGCGAAGTCGGAAGCAAAGATGCTGCGCACATTATTCCGCCGTATAAATGGATAGAACTGATGAAAGCAGAATTGGAAGCAGGCGCTTCATATGTTATTGCAGAAGCGCGTGAAGCCGGAAATGTAGGTATTTACAGGGGTTCCGGCGAAGTAAGGGAAGGACTTGTGCAGGAAATTCTGACCCAGATTCCCCAACAAAAAATTATCTGGGAAGCGCCACAGAAGGCCCAGCAACTCTATTTCCTTGAATTAATTGATTGCAATGTAAACCTGGGAAATATAGCACCTTCGGAAATTATTTCACTGGAAGCCATGAGGGTTGGTTTAAGGGGCGATACCTTTCATTTGTATCTGAATAAAGAAAATGCCTGATGAAAATTTATGGACTAATTGGTAACCCCTTAAGCCATTCATTTTCGAGGAAATACTTCTTAGAAAAATTTCAAAAAGAAAATATTACAGATAGCGATTACCTCAATTTTCAGTTAAAGGACATGGATAAGGAAATTCCTGCGTTAAGAAAAAGCCCGCTTATTTCCGGGTTAAATGTTACCATACCTTATAAATCTCAGATCATAAAGTTTTTAGATGTTGTTTCACCGGAATGCCTTGAAATAGATGCATGCAATTGCATTAAAATAGTTAATGGAAAATGGGAAGGATATAATACAGACATAACTGGTTTTGAAAAATCATTTCTAACTGAGCGGGAAACCCTCCATAAAAAAGCGCTTATACTTGGAACAGGTGGGTCTTCGAAAGCTGTTGCCTTCGTTTTTAAAAAATTGGGAATTGAATTCATATTGGTAAGTAGCAGTAAAAAGGATTTGCCCGGAATAATACATTATGAAGGGCTTTCTAAATCGATTATGGACGAATATTCAATTGTAATCAATACCACTCCTGTCGGGATGTTCCCTAACACTGAAGATTATCCTAAAATACCTTACCAATATATTTCTGAAAAGCATTATTTTTTTGATTTGATTTATAATCCCTCCATGACCTTATTTCTCTTGAAAGCGCAGGAGAGAGGAGCCAGAATCAAAAATGGGGGAGATATGCTTACCATTCAGGCTGAAGAGAGCTGGAAGATATGGTGCAGTTAAATTCTGATTTTTATTTCTTTATCAAAAGAATTGCTTTTAATTCTTCAGGAATTGATTCTACTTTTTTTTCTGAATAATTAAAGCATACTAATCCGGTTTTCGCAAGCGCGATGAGAATCAGTTTTTCCTGCCTTACTGCCGAAAGAGAATAATAAAGCTCGAAACCTGCCCTTGCAATTTCACCAGCAAAAATGTCCACTTCAAGAATTTCCTTATAGAATGCCTCATTCTTAAATGTGACAACCAATTCATTCATAATAAGAGAAGTATTTATTACGTTCATTTCAGTGAAGCCATAATTTTGCAACCACTGCATACGTGCTTCATGAATGATTCCCACAAGGGAATCATTGCCCAGGTGATTGCCATAATTGATGTCAGTTATTCTTACCGGTATCCGGAAACTTGCGATAATTTGCTGTGGTAGCTCGAGTTTTATTCTGGCCATGGTTTCAGGCTATGTTATTCATTGTTGTTAATAGGCGGTGAAAGAGCTGAAATATCCAGTAAATCAGCAGAGGTGGGGGAGGCAGTGCTGTTAAGCATTATCTGTTTCCACTTAGCAATTTGATCATTCCATACTGGCCGGGACGGAAATTCTTTGTCAGTTGATTCAATCAGCGTGGCAACTTTAGGAGATATTTTTACCGGTTGCCCTTCAGGTGCGGCTATAGCGATATATTTCTTTTTACCATTTTGATATGATTTTTCGAGAGTATGGGCAAGGAGAATTTTATCTTTTTTTGCATTAATAATATTTTCCAGCATTTCATAATTCTGATCAATTGAATCCGTTTTTTCCGCGAATGAATTTTGTGATTTTCCTGCTTGTGAAATTCCACTATTTCCTTTGCTGTTTTCCCCGCATTTATTGAATAAAAATGTGCCGGCAAAAATGATCACTAACGAAGCATCTGTGAAAAAATAAAAATAAAGTTTAGACTTTTTCCTGAATTGGTTAAAAGGCACAACCTTTTTTTTCTCCTCGTTTATCTTCTTAAAAATATTTTCCCAAACACTTTCTGGTGGCACTTCTTCAAAATCATATAGTCTTTTTTTTAAACCCTGCATAAAAATGATTAATAATTTGTACGACCATGATTTTTTATATTAAATTTTTCCTCAAGATTTTTTTTCAATACTGCCTTCGCCCTCGATAATTGGGATTTAATGGTACCTTCTGTGATATCAAGAATTTCAGCAATTTCCTTATGAGAGCACCCTTCAATCACATGGAGGTTAAAAACCGATTTATAACAGGGTGATAGCTCATTCACTAAATAAAGAATATCTTTTTCGGCTAACGAATCCAAAGCTCCCAGGTGTGTATCCCCAATTTTATTGTCACTGATGTCAGTAACGTTATACATTTTACTCTTCTTCCTGAAATGCTCAATTGATGTGTTAATAAATATTCTTCTTATCCAACCTTCAAAAGTTCCTTCGCCTCTGAACTTATGAAGATTCTTAAATAATTTAATAAAGCCTTCCTTCAATAAATCTTTGGCATTCTTTACATTCCCGGAATATCTCATGCATATACCATACGTTTTCGGGGTAAATATTTTATAGAGAATTTCCTGCATTTGCCGGTTTCCTTCCATACACCCATTTATCAAGTCTGCTTCTGAAGAGATATAGTTGCTTTGGTCGTTCAATATTTTTATATTATTCAAAAAATTACTTTTTCCATGTCTTTCATTTTTAAAAAAGCTATCAATTTGTCCATTGCTTTTCTTCGGTGACTGAAAAAATTCTTTTCTTTTAGTGACAACTGGGCAAATGTCTTCAAGGAACCTTCGGGAACGAATATGGAGTCATATCCAAATCCGCTATTTCCAAGCCTTTCAGAACTAATATAACCTTTGCATTCCCCTTCAAATATATTATGTTTCTCTGTATACTTTAAGCAAATGACCGTTCTGAACCGGGCGGAACGGTCATTAACCCCATTGAGCTCTTTAAGTAATTTGTCTATATTGTTTTCAAAAGATTTTTCATCACCGGCATACCTGGCGCTTCTTACACCGGGTTCTCCATTCAGAGTGTTTACTTCAAGTCCGGTATCTTCAGCAAAACATGTTGTATTGGTTAGTTTATAAATGACCTCAGCCTTTTCTATTGCGTTTTCTTCAAGTGTGTTATGTGGCTCAGGAATATCTATGTGAATCCCGGCTTCTGAAAGTGATTTTATTGCGAAATTACCAGGCAGCAGGCATCTGATTTCAATTACTTTATTCTTATTGTTGGTTGCAAAGATGAGATAGTTCATTTTTTTTATATATCAAAAATCTCCTTAAAACAGTTCCATAATTGTTTTTTCAGATCCCGATTCAACCTCAATTCTTCAAGTGAAGGGCAAATCAAATATTCTCGCTGCTGGAATTTTTGGACATGGAAAAATGGAATATGAAGAGGCAGTGCAATGTCTTCTGTTGTTAATCCAAAAATTACAATTTTATGAGCCTTTAGCTGAACGGATAACTCCTTGTCTGTAATTATTTTTTTTTGATGAAAATTCACCAGGGCAATGTCAGCCATTGTCAGTTTGCACGCAATCAGAAGTTCATTCAGAAAATTCATTAATGTATCATTCAGATATTTGCTTTTTTCATCATTGGCCATAAAAACTATGTTCTTTTTATTACCACCTAAATAATCGATTACAGGTTCATTTTTGTTGGAAGTGTTAACCTCACTATTTGTTAAATCAACGAGGCTATTCTTATAAAATAGCGGGAATAAGAACCCCGGTAGCTCGATTTTATCCAGACTCATGATTCGATTTACCTCCTTTTTTTCGTTTCTTTGCAGCAAAATTAAACATATGATTGCATCAGCCGATTTTAATATTACAAGAGTGGAAAATAGCAGATTACAATCCATATCCCTTGAAGAGATTCCGTTTGGAAAATATTTTACCGATCACATGCTGGAAGTTGATTATGAAGGTGGGGAATGGAAAACTGTGCAAATAAAACCCTACCAGGCTTTGTTTCTTTCGCCTTCTTTGTCCTCGTTACATTATGGTCAATCAATCTTTGAAGGGATAAAAGCCTATAAGGATCAAAAGGGCCATTTGCAAATTTTCAGGCCATTTGACAACTTAAAAAGATTCAATATTTCCGCAGAAAGAATGGAGATGCCTTCGATTACTGAAGAAATTTTTATTGAAGGAATGAAAGAACTCATCAGGCTTGACGCTGGCTGGATGCCAAATAAACCGGACCATTCGATATATATCAGGCCTTTTATGTTTGCTACAGATGAAATGATTGGTGTAAAACCTTCGGGGAAGTATAAATTTATGATTATTCTTAGTCCTACAGGACCTTACTACAACTCTCCAATGCGCATTTATGTGGAAGAGAAATACGCGAGAGCCGTTAAAGGTGGAGCAGGGTATGCAAAAAATGCCGGTAATTACGGCGCTGCAATGTATCCTACTGCAGAGGCTAAGAGAAAAGGATATGACCAGGTCCTATGGATGGATGCTTTGGAACATAAATATGTGCAGGAATGCGGGACTATGAATATATTTTTTGTTATTGGCAATAAGGCTATTACCCCAGATCTTGATTCAGGAACCATTTTAGCAGGAATAACAAGGGATAGTGCGATACAATTAATTAAAGAAATGGGGTTGGAAGTTGAAGAAAGGGAATTAAATATTGATGAAATTGTTTCTGCCTACAAGGATAAATCTTTATCAGAAGTTTTCGGTACAGGCACAGCGGCCACTATATCACTTGTTAAAGAACTAAGGTATAAGGACTTTGTAATGAGTTTTGATGTCGGCCAATGGAAAATTGCTCCCGGAATTAAAGAAAGGTTGAGTGCAATTAAGGAAGGCAAACAGGATGACATATATAATTGGATGGTTCAAATATAATCTTGTCACCCGAGGGCGCCGATTGTCCTTCATTTCTTTCAAATCAAATAATTTTGGTATTTAACAATCATCCGTGTACCTTTGCCGTCCTAAAAAATAAGGGTTAAAAGTAATGCCTACAATTCAACAATTAGTTAGAAAAGGAAGAAAGATTATTAGAGCTAAGAGCAAATCAAGGGCTCTCGACAGTTGCCCGCAACGCCGTGGGGTTTGTACCCGGGTATACACTACCACACCAAAGAAGCCAAATTCGGCTCTAAGAAAAGTAGCCAAAGTGAGACTTACTAATAAGATTGAGGTCATTGCCTATATTCCGGGTGAAGGACATAATTTGCAGGAGCACTCAATCGTACTGATTCGCGGAGGCAGGGTTAAAGATTTACCTGGCGTTCGGTATCATATTGTGAGAGGAAGCCTTGATACTGCTGGTGTAAAAGATCGTAAACAGAGCCGCTCCAAATACGGAACTAAAAAAGAAAAGGCTAAGAAATAATCAAAAGAAAGTAAAATAGTTTTCAAAACTCAATAATTATTTAAAAGAAAATGCGTAAAGCACAGGCGAAAAAACTTCCTTTGGCTCCGGACCCTAAGTTTCAGGACAAACTGGTTACCCGATTTGTAAATAATTTAATGTGGCAAGGAAAAAAAAGCGGGGCATACAACATTTTTTATGAAGCGTTGGAAAGAGTTACAAAAATTTCCGGTGAAGGCGGGTATGAAGTTTGGAAAAAAGCTTTGGCAAATGTTACTCCGGGTGTAGAGGTGAAAAGCCGGAGAATTGGCGGTGCAACCTTTCAAATACCGGCAGAGGTTCGGCCAGACAGGAAAACCTCTCTAAGTATCAAATGGCTGATTAAATATAGCCGGGACAGAAATGGAAGGAGCATGGCGGAAAAACTGGCCAATGAAATTGTCGCAGCGAGCAAGGGCGAAGGTGCTGCCTTTAAGAAGAAAGAAGATACACACCGTATGGCAGATGCTAATAAGGCTTTTGCCCATTTTAGAATTTAGCCTACCTGTATAGAATTAATATCTGGCCCTTCTATTTTTCAGAAGGGTTTTTTTGTGGGTTACCTTGTTAATAATTCAATTACAGAGTTTTATTTTACCCATTAAATTCGTAACTTTGCGCCTCCAAAAAGTGACTTAAAATATTATAAAACCTTAAAATAAATTAAAGGCCATGGCCGACTTAAGATTTCAAAGAAACTTTGGTATTGCCGCTCATATTGATGCAGGTAAAACCACGACAACAGAGCGAATTCTGTATTACACCGGGGTAAATCATAAAATTGGTGAGGTGCATGATGGTGCTGCAACTATGGACTGGATGGCTCAGGAGCAGGAAAGAGGTATCACAATTACTTCTGCTGCAACAACATGCTTCTGGAATTTTCCGACAATACAAGGGGTAAAAACTCCTGAAACCAAACTTTACAAGTTCAATATTATTGACACTCCTGGTCACGTTGATTTCACCGTAGAGGTTGAACGTTCATTGCGTGTTTTGGATGGCTTATTGGCTTTGTTTTGTGCTGTAAGTGGCGTAGAGCCTCAAAGTGAAACTGTTTGGCGCCAGGCAAACCGCTATAAAGTTCCCAGGATAGGTTTTGTAAATAAAATGGATCGGGCAGGTGCAGACTTCCTAAATGTGGTAAAACAGGTAAAGGAAATGCTCGGTGCTAAAGCAGTGCCATTGCAATTGCCTCTTGGCGCTGAAGATAATTTCAAAGGAGTGGTTGATTTGATCACCATGAAGGGTATGGTATGGGATGATGCCACGCAGGGAATGACTTATAAAGAAGTGCCTATTCCTGAAGATATGCTTGAAGAAGTAAAAGAATGGAGACAACATCTTATTGAAGCCGTTGCTGACTATGATGATAAATTACTGGAGAAATTCTTCGATGATCCTAACACTATTACAGAAGATGAAATACATGAGGCTATCCGGAAAGCAACCATAGATATTTCAATTATTCCAATGATGTGCGGTTCTTCCTTTAAGAATAAGGGAGTACAAACTGCTTTGGATGCTATTGTAAGATACCTGCCGGGACCTAAGGATATTGAAGCAGTTAAAGGAATCAATCCTGATACCGGTAAGGAAGTTGAACGTAAGCCAGATGCAAAAGAGCCGTTCGCAGCATTGGCTTTTAAAATAATGACTGATCCGTTTGTGGGTCGCCTTGCATTTTTCCGGGCCTATTCAGGGCACCTGGATTCGGGCTCTTACGTTTTGAATACAAGGACCGGAAAGAATGAAAGGATATCGAGGATTATGCAAATGCATGCCAATAAGCAAAATCCAGTTGATTTTATTGAGGCAGGCGATATTGGTGCAGCTGTCGGGTTTAAGGATATTAAAACCGGAGATACTTTGTGCAATGAAGACCATCCGATTATATTGGAAGCTATGACCTTCCCTGAGCCTGTAATTTCTGTTGCAGTGGAACCGAAGACCCAAGCTGACGTGGATAAAATGGGACTGGCAATCTCAAAACTAGTTGAAGAGGATCCTACTTTAAGGGTGAAGACAGATGAAGAAACGGGGCAAACAATTCTTAGCGGAATGGGGGAATTACACCTGGAAATTATTGTTGATAGAATGAAGCGTGAATTTAAGGTTGAAATTAACCAGGGTGCGCCTCAGGTGGCATATAAGGAAGCATTCAGACAAACGATCGAACATCGGGAGGTACTTAAGAAACAAACAGGTGGTCGCGGAAAATTTGCTGATATTGTTTTTGAAATTGGCCCGGCTGATAAGGAATTTTTAAAAGAAGGAAAGAGCAATTTCCAATTTGTGAATGGCCTTTTTGGAGGATCCATTCCTAAGGAATTTGTACCTGCTATACAAAAAGGATTTGAAACAGCGATGACAACAGGGGTTTTGGCAGGATATCCGATGGAAAGTATGAAAGTTAGGGTTTTTGATGGCTCATTTCATCAGGTGGATTCAGATGCTATGTCATTTGAACTTTGTTCAAAACAAGGTTATCGTGAGGCGGGTAGAAAAGCAAAGCCCGTATTGCTCGAACCAATAATGAAAATCGAAGTGCTTACTCCTGATCAATATATGGGTGATGTAACCGGCGATCTTAACAGGCGCCGCGGAATGCTGGAAGGAATGGATAACAAACATGGTGTCCAAGTCATTAAAGCGAAAGTTCCGTTGAGTGAAATGTTTGGATATGTTACTCAATTACGCTCCCTTTCAAGCGGAAGGGCTACTTCTACCATGGAGTTCAGCCATTATGCTCCGGCACCAAATAACATTGCAGAAGAAGTAATTGCTAAACAAAAAGGTAAAGTGAAAGTGGAAGATTAATAATAGAATTTCTCTCTTTTTTCTTTGGCAAAACAAGGAAATCTAAATAACAAAGGCCCGTTCAAAAGAACGGGTTTTTTGTAACTAACAGAATAGGATTGGCTATGCGATGCAAAGTATGAAATACGACCGGAGCTGATCACTTACTGAATTGGAAGATTTAGGTTAATATAGTCCCGAAAATAAAATCATTTGTATATCCTTTAAATAAATTGAACCGGGATCAACATTTTGGCATGTTTAAAATATCTATAAAAAAAAGGTGTTTTCACGCTATCCCATTTCTCGCTAAATGTTTATCCAATAGTAACTTTTGCTCGTTTGTTGGGGAGATTCTGTATTTAAAAGACTTTAACATTATTGCAAATATCCTTCTATTTATAGAAGTAGTACACAATATTATAAGATTACAATATCGAAATTCATCTCCGCAGCAAGCTGACGGAGTATTCTTTCAATGCAAATAAATAAACAACAATAATGATTTTAGTGGAGTGGTCTCGTAATCGGAGTTCATTCAAAGTGCCCGAAAGGACATTTTGAATTATTTGATATTACTTTGAGGTAATTAATTATTTTGGTTCCTAAAATCCCCGCGTTTCCATGCTTTTATGAATTCTGCCCAGGCGAGCGGATTAAAGATATTTTGCGGTGGAATCTGCCCAGCTGAATAATATTTTTGAGCATTTTGCTTGAGGTAATAATTAGTTGCTTCACGACCGTCCATCGGATACGCTGCCATCAGGGCACGCAGGTTCCTTTCTGATAAATTTTGCCTGGCTATTTCCTGCTGGTCATCCGGAACCTTTGTGGTTACAAAATCCCTTTCAAATTCTTCCCTTGAAGGCCGTTTTCTAATAATGGTTGCCGGCAGGTAAACGGTATCTTCTACCATCAATTGGATCATGCTCTGCTGATTTCCGTCCAGAGTCTTTGGAATTGTTACCAATTTAGGTTTGTATCCCACACTTGTAAATTCTATCCGATCTCCTTTTAAAACGACAATGGAAAATACCCCCTCATCACTGGAAATAGTTCCCTGGTTTCGGCCTTTTACCATAATGCTTACTGATGGCAATGCTTTCAGACTGTCAGCAGACATTACAACACCATATAGCTGAACAACCGAATCTTTATAAGTCTCAAATTGAGCCTTCGCTGCAACGGGAGCAAGGAGCGTAAGGATTAAACTATATAGTATAATTTTCTTCATGCAGCTATATATAAAGAACGAATTTAAGCATAGTATGGCTATAATTAAAAACAAAGTAAAGTTATCAATGTTTAAATTTGCTGATTGAATTCCTTTTTAACAAAAAATTGAACGATGACTGAAAAAGCTCTGTTGGAAGCCTTAAGTTCGGTACAGGAACCTGATTTAAGAAATGACCTCGTTACCCTGAATATGGTTAAAAATATAATCATTAAAGGGCAAGCAATTTCCTTTACTGTGGAACTTACCACTCCGGCATGCCCTTTAAAAGATAAGATTAAAAATGACTGTATTAAGGCAATAAAACAAATTGATAAGGGCGCAAACATAACTGTTAATTTTTCAAGTAGTACCACTACTTTAAGAACTGATAAGAAAGATATTTTGAAGGGTGTAAAAAATATTATTGCTGTAGTTAGCGGCAAGGGTGGGGTAGGTAAAAGTACTGTTGCATCCAATCTGGCCCTGGCTATAGCTGCAGGAGGCGCCAAGGTTGGATTGATGGATGCAGATATTTATGGGCCAAGCGTCCACATTATGTTTGGCGTGCGGGGCGAAAGGCCGGTGATGAGGGATGTTGATGGGAAGGGATTGATTGTACCTCTTGAACGTTACGGAATTAAACTAATGAGTATAGGCTTGCTGGTAGATGAAAAGCAGGCCGTCGTTTGGAGGGGCCCGATGGTAAGCAGCGCCATCAGGCAATTTGTGTCCGATGTGGATTGGGGGGAACTGGATTACCTCATTATTGATATGCCCCCGGGTACGGGTGATATTCACCTTACTATCGTTCAAACCGTTCCTGTAACAGGAGTAATAGTGGTAACTACTCCACAATTGGTAGCATTGGCTGATGCCAAAAAAGGTATCGCTATGTTTAGCCAGGGAGGCTTAAAAGTGCCGGTAATTGGCCTGGTGGAGAATATGAGCTATTTCACACCTAAAGAACTTCCTGCTAACAAATATTACATTTTTGGTAAAGAAGGCGGTCAAAAACTTGCTCAGGAGTTTGATATTCCTTTTCTTGGTGAAATACCGTTGATTCAGTCAATTCGGGAAGGAGGCGATTTGGGTATTCCTGTGATGATGAGCGATGATGAAATTTCTAAAAGAGCTTTTGTAGAATTTAGCGATAATGCTATACGGGGTATTGCCATGAGGAATGCCAGATTACCCGAAACAGAAGTGACCGAGATTCTTGAAATGAATTCTTAACAAACCTGAATATGCCTGGCATAATAGCTGATTCTGTCGCCTGAATATCTTTCCTGGTTTTGTAAAATAAAATCTTTCATTTCAGGAGCATTGATCCCGTTTTCAATAATCAACTCTTCATTCGTAATTACTCTTGCTTCATCCCAGAGGTCTCTTTCAATAAAGCTTCCCAGGGTTTTGGCGCCGCCTTCGATCAAAATGCTTATGATCTTTAGTTCAAATAATGATTGAAGTAAGCCTTGTAAAAAATCTTGCTGTTCAATTTTGATATAGGATACATTTTCTTCATTTGAATTTCTTATCAAATTATAAATTATGGTTTTAGCTTCCCGGTCAAAAATTTTTGCGGATTGAGACAATTTCAGGTTCTTATCAATAATAATTCTTACCGGGTTTTTTCCCGGCCACAGCCTCGTGGTTAATGACGGATTGTCCTGAATAATTGTATTTGTGCCGACCAAAATACCTTCTTCTTCACCTCTCCACTTATGAACAAGACGGTTTGAATATTCATTGCTGATCAAAATTCTCGGACTATTGTTGGAACCTACCTTGAGGTTAGAAGACTGTGCCCATTTCAAAATAACATATGGCCTGAATTTTTGGTGAAAAGTGAAAAAGCGTTTATTTATTGAAATACTTTCTTTTTCCAAAATTCCTGGAATAACCCCCACACCGGCGTTTTGAAGCTTTTCAATTCCCTTTCCGGAAACTTCTTTATAAACATCTTTACAACCAATCACCACCTTTTTAATTTTGTTTTTGATGATTAAATTAGTACAAGGAGGCGTTTTTCCAAAATGTGAACACGGCTCAAGAGAAACATATAATGTACTTTCCTTTATCAAGGGAATATTTTCCTTTGAAACACTTGCAATGCAGTTGACTTCTGCATGTGCTTCTCCGCATTGCTGATGATAGCCTTCACCTATAATTTTATCATTATAAACCAAAATCGCCCCAACCATTGGATTCGGCGCAACGTTCCCTGCGCCTAACTTTGCAAGCTGAAGGCATCTGCTCATATATAGTTCATCGGAGATCAAGATAATTTCTACCAGGTTTATTGTTTCACAAAATAATTAAGTTTGCTATAATGACAATAGAGCAAGAATACAAAGAATTTAAAAAGAAATTGGAAACAATTTATGATGATCGTGAGTCAGAAAATATTACTGAATTAATTTTTGAGCATGTAACCGGCAAGAAGAGATGGGAGCGCAGAATTAACGGTACGAATGAATTGGATAGCAATATTTCTTTTCAGCTCCAAAAACATTTGCATGAATTATTAACTTTTAAACCCGCCCAGTATATTTTAAATGAAGCTTGGTATTATAAGAGGAAGTATTACGTTAATGAAAACGTCCTGATTCCCAGGCCTGAGACAGAGGAATTGGTTGAATGGTTGGTCAGTGATTTACGAAATCTTAGGAACAATATATCGACCAGTAATTTAAAGATATTGGATATTGGTACGGGTAGCGGATGTATTGCTATTTCAATTAAAAAAGAATTGAAATATTCTGACGTTTTTGCTATTGATGTGAGTGAGCATGCTTTAGTAGTTGCCAGGAAAAATGCAGGCAACCTGCAAGCCAAAATTAAATTCTTAATAATGGATTTTTTGGATGAAAACAGTTGGGATAGTCTAGATGTTTTTGATATAATAGTCAGTAATCCGCCTTATATCCCGGAAAGCGAAAAAGAAAAAATGAAAAAAAATGTAACTGATTTTGAGCCCGCAAAAGCCTTGTTTGTGAAAAACCACGATCTGTTTATCTTTTATAAAAAAATTGCAAAATTTGCTCAATCATTTCTCAACACTTCCGGAAATATATATGTCGAGATAAATGAAGCATTTTCAAAAGAAGTTCAGGAAATTTTTACACTGTACAATTTTGATTCAGTAATAAAAAAAGATATTTATGGAAAGGAGAGAATGATAAGGGCTACCAAAAAAGAAAATCCATAGCTCCGTTATTATTGTTTATTATCGCATACTTCTTACAGAAGCTGATGTAGTGGCGCCCAATTTTTTCGCTACCTCCATTACCCGCACAATATCACCCCAGCTAACTAATGAGTCTGCATTTATTACCACCGCAGGTTTTATACTATCACCAACCCGTAACCTTCCTTTCAATAATGATTCAAGAGAATCGAATACAATTTTTTGTTGACCTAAAAAGATATCACGGTTTTTATCAATACTTACTATTACACTTTGTTTTGATTTTGTATCGCTGGTGGCATGAGGATTGTTCATCTTTATCACATTAGGGTTGGCCATGGTAGATATAATCAAAAAGAAGAACATCAGGATAAACAGGATATCATTTAAAGGTCCTGTATCCAGCTCCGTATCATCACTTTTGAATCTTCTTCTAATGCTCATACTATAGAATCATTTATTGGTGCCAAAACAAGTAATTAATTTATCTGCCGGTAGGTTCCTGCAAAATATCGGCGAATTCTGCGCTGGCTATTTCCATTTTATTTTCGATTCTGTTAATCTGCGCAGCAAGGTAGCTATGACCAATATATGCGAGTATTCCTATAATCAATCCTGTTGCTGATGTAATCATCTTTATATAAATTCCATCTGCTATCGTGTTTGGCGTATACTCTGTACTTGCCGCTATTCCTTTGAATAGTGCCAGCATCCCGATAATCGTTCCTAAAAAACCAAACAAAGGAGCAATTCTCGCTACTATAGAAATTATAGAAAGATTTTTTTCTAATTGATAAAGTTCCAGCACACCTACATTTTCCATGCTTTTTTCGATGGCATCAATAGGCTTCCCTATTCTTTGGATACCCTTATCAATAATGCGGGCTACAGGGTTTTCGTTATTTTTTGAAAAACTCCTGGCTGCAGCCACATTTCCGCTTACAATGTGATCTCGGATAATGCGCATAAAATTATTGTCAATTTTTGCAGCCCTGTTTATTGCAATTAGTCTTTCAAAAAAGAAATATACTGCTGCAACAAATAAAACGCCAAGGGGAATCATGATAACTCCGCCGCTTACTAATACTTCCCATAAGTTTTGTGTTTTTGGAGCAGTATGTGCAATTGCGCTGGAGTCAATTTGCAGGAAAAATAGATCCATTGAATTTAGGTTTGGAACAAATGTAAAAAGTAATTTGATAAATGTTAGGTCAAAGAATTTGAAATTCAAACTTTAACTTAATTGTTAACTACCCGGCGGTCCAGTTATTGAGGGTATTACCATTCTTAACGTATTAATACTGTTTAAAAATTTTGAATAACGGACACGACTATCGTTTTATCAGTACTTACTGAAGGGTTTACAGATTCTCTTTTGCAGCTTTCTGTATGCTTCTTTCTTAGCTTTTCTCTTCCCAAATCATAGAAAGATGCACAATAGTCTCTGCAGCTTTGGCCATGTCTTTTACACCGACCCATTCCAGTTTTGAATGAATCTCCTGCATTCCGGTGAAAATATTCGGACAAGGCAAACCCATAAAACTGAGTCTGCTGCCATCGGTTCCGCCGCGGATGCTTTCAGTTTTAATTGTAAGGCCCGAGCGTTTTATTGCCTCAGCAGCAAATGCTGCTACTTGTGGATTTTTATCCAGGATTTCTTTCATGTTCCTGTATTGGTCAGTGATTTTGAATTCAAAGGAAACTCCCGGGTATTTATTAATAACATCCTCTGCAATTTTCCTCAACCTTTCGCTGTGCTTCTTTAATTTTTCGTTATCAAAATCTCTTACAATAAATTCAATAGTTGCTTTTTCAGCTATGCCTTCAAAACGAACCGGGTGAACAAAACCCTCCATTTTCTCAGTTACTTCCGGGGCCCATTCATTGGTAGGCAGCGCATGGAGAACTTCTGAAGCAACTTTCAGAGCATTTACCAACTTATTTTTTGCATAACCCGGATGTGCAATCACTCCGTGAATAATAATAGTGGCTCCATCTGCACTGAATGTTTCATCTTCAAGGCTACCGGCTTCACCTCCATCAAGAGTGTATCCAAAATCAGCCCCGAGTTTTTTCATATCAAGCTTTGCAGTTCCTTTGCCCACCTCTTCATCGGGGGTAAATAAAATTTTTATTTCACCATGTTTAATGGATGGATTTTTCATAATAAAATCTGCTGCCTGCATAATTGAGGCCACTCCACTCTTATCATCAGCGCCTAATAATGTTTTTCCACTTGCGGTGATTATATCTTCACCCAAATGATTTTTTAAATAAGTAGAGACCTTAGGTGACAAGACCTGAGTAGTTTCATCCGGCAGGGAAATATCTTTCCCATCATAATTTTTATGGAGGATTGGTTTAACATTAGTGCCGCTGCAATCAGGCGCCGTATCTACATGGCTGCAAAAACAAATAACAGGCACAATTTTTTTTTCAGAATTGGAGGCAATAGTGGCATATACGTAGCCAAATTCATCCATTTCAGCATTCTTTATTCCTATTTCCTTCAATTCATTTACGAGTAACAGACTTAACCTTTTTTGTTTTTCTGTTGAGGGGAAACTCTTGCTTTGCGGATCACTTTGCGTGTCAATTTGTACATACCGCAGGAAACGTTCTGCAATGGCAGCTTTGTTAATTTCTATCATATATGACGCTCATTTTCGATTAATCATTCACAAATTAAACAATAAAGACTGTCTTATATCCTGATAATTTTCGATTAGGAGACCGTCAATTTCTCCAATACAAAATACACAATAGGACAAAACGTAGAGTTTTTCAGTGTGATGGCCGGCCTTTTAAAAAATACATCTTCATTGGTAAAGGGGAATCGATGGCAATCAGAAGGCCGCACTTCATAAATGCTGCAATAATTATCCTCCCCAAGAAAAGGACAAGGCATATTCTTCGCCACATAATCGCCTTCCTCATCAAGGGTCAAATATTTTTCAATAAAATTGCTTTCTTTCATTTTTAATTGTCTTGAAATCCTTTTAATGTCGGGGATTTTAAAACGGGGGGAATAATTCCTGCAGCAATTTGCGCATTTAAGACAATCAATTTTTTCAAAGGCTTCCTCGTGCAATTGCGGCAATTCTCTTAACACTTTATTCTTATCAGCCCTTTTCAAATAATTCTTATATTTTTTTTGATTTTCAACTGATTTCCTTTCCCAATTATGCAACAAATCCTGCTTCATTTTGTAAATATACACATGAACTTATGTTCTAATCCAGACCACCTGAATTCTCCCTTTTGCGATGTAACTTTGCGCCTTCATTTTTACAAGGATGTAAAAGTTTATGAGCATTTCATCTGAAAATCAAGAATTATGAATCTTTTTGAAAAGCAATCTTCGGAATTTGTATCAAGGCATATAGGCCCTAATGAAACTGAAACAAAAGAAATGTTGAAGGAAATAGGCCTCCCCTCAATGGAGGAACTAATTGATAAAACTATTCCGGCCAATATTAGATTGCAGGCCGAATTAAATATTCCGAATCCCATAAGTGAATTTGAGTACTTGAAGGAGCTAAGAGAAGTAGCCAAAAAGAATAAAATTTTTATAAATTATATTGGACAGGGATACTATGATACTATAGTACCCGGCCCAATCCTGAGAAACCTCTTTGAAAATCCCGGATGGTACACCCAATACACGCCATACCAGGCTGAAATAGCCCAGGGAAGACTGGAAGGGCTACTGAATTTCCAGACGATGGTTAGTGATTTAACTGCTTTGCCTATTGCCAATGCAAGTCTTCTTGATGAAGCAACTGCTGCTGCCGAAGGGATGGCAATGCTTTTTAATCATAAAAATAAAGACCATGATCACATAACTGCTCCAAAGTTCTTTGTAGACGAAAAGATTTTCAGCCAAACCAGGAATGTCCTTAAAACGAGAGCTATACCTGTTGGAATTGAAATTATTGTTGGATGTTTCGATTCAGCTCAACTGGATGAAACTTTTTTTGGCGCTATCATTCAATATCCGGATAGTGAAGGCAAAATTGAAAATTTCAGGAATTTCATTGAAAAAGTGCACCAGGTAAATGCGCAGGTAATTATGGCAACAGATCTTCTAGCGCTTACCTTACTGATTCCTCCCGGTGAACTTGGCGCAGACGTTGCAATCGGGTCATCGCAAAGATTTGGTGTACCTATAGGCTTTGGTGGCCCTCATGCAGCTTTTTTTGCAACACAAGATGAATTCAAGAGAAATATTCCGGGCAGAATTATTGGGGTTAGTGTGGACGCAACGGGAAACCGCTGCCTTCGCATGGCTTTGCAAACAAGAGAGCAACATATCCGAAGGGAAAAAGCGACCTCAAATATTTGTACCGCGCAGGCATTACTTGCAAACATGTCTGCAATGTATGCCGTATATCATGGGCCCGAAGGGCTAAAGGATATTGCAAAAAGAATTGCCTTGCTTACACAAACGCTGGCCACAGAATTGGAGGAAGCAGGTTTTGAATTAAAAAACAAGAGTTATTTTGATACCATTACCCTGCGAGTAAAAGATGCTTCCAAACTGCGGGAACTCGCTGAAAAAAGCGGAATGAATTTCTACTTTCCTTCGGAAAACCTTGTTTCAATTTCGTTGGATGAAACAACCACTAAAAATGATGTGCTTTCTATTTTAAGTGTATTTAATGCATCATTAAATGTCGACACTTCTTCATTCACTTTTGATAATGAAGCCACACTTGATACTATTCCTTCTGCACTTACCAGGACATCCGAATATATGCTTCATCCGGTGTTCAACAGTTATCATAGTGAAACGGAGATCATGCGCTATTTAAAAATGCTCGAGAATAAAGATCTGTCTCTTACCCATTCCATGATTGCCCTTGGATCGTGCACTATGAAACTGAACGCCGCGACAGAATTATTTCCGGTGAGCTGGCCGGAATTCAACAAAATTCATCCCTTTGCTCCCGAAGATCAGACCGGAGGGTATAATTATATTATTAAAGAACTGGAAAGATTACTATGCGTTATTACCGGATTTGCCTCATGCAGCCTGCAGCCCAATAGCGGCGCACAAGGTGAATATGCAGGCTTACTTTCCATAAGAGGGTACCATCAAAGCAAAAATGAATCAAAACGTGACGTGATATTGATTCCAATCTCCGCGCATGGAACCAACCCTGCATCAGCAGTGATGGCCGGCTTTAAAGTAGTAGTTAGCAGGTGCGATGAAGAAGGAAATATTGATATGGAGGATCTGAAGATGCAGGCGATGAAATACAAAGAAGTTCTTGCCGGCCTTATGGTTACTTATCCATCAACGCATGGAGTTTTTGAAGAAACCATAAAAGAGATATGTAAATTAATTCATGATAATGGCGGACTCGTATACATGGATGGAGCAAATATGAATGCGCAGGTGGGACTCACTTCTCCCGGAACTATTGGCGCAGATGTTTGCCATTTGAACCTTCATAAAACTTTTGCCATTCCACATGGTGGCGGTGGCCCGGGCATGGGCCCCATTTGTGTAAATGAAAAACTAGCCCCTTTTTTACCAGGCAGAAATGAGGGTGAGGGGGCAGTGAGTGCAGCTAAATATGGTTCTGCAAGCATTTTGCTTATTAGCTATGCCTACATTAAATTATTAGGGCAATCGGGCATTCGCAAGGCTTCAGAATATGCAATTCTGAATGCGAATTACATGAAAGAAAAGTTGAAAAATTATTTTAAAATTCTTTACACCGGTAAAGGTGGAACCTGCGCCCATGAATTTATTGTTGACCTTCGGCCATTTAAAAATACACTTGAGATTGAAGCAGAAGATGTTGCCAAAAGATTGATGGATTATGGCTTCCATGCTCCAACTTTAAGCTTTCCTGTGGCAGGGACTATTATGATCGAACCCACTGAAAGTGAAAGCAAACCTGAACTTGACCGGTTCTGCGACGCGCTGATAGGTATTTATAAAGAAATTAAAGAAATTGAAGACGGCCACGCAGATAAAAAGGACAATGTTTTAAAAAATGCCCCGCACACTTTAGCAGTTATTACTTCAGATGGATGGAAACATCCTTATACACGCAGTAAAGCGGCTTATCCTTTGGATGGATTAAGACAAAATAAATTTTGGCCAAGTGTAAGCAGGGTTAATAATACATATGGAGATAGAAATTTGGTTTGTACCTGTGAGCCGGTTAGTACATATGCAGAAGCGTAATTCAACAATGAATTTGTTTTCAATATAAGGTTCCTTAAGTGGAACTTTTTCTTTTTTCAATCTAACATTCCAAATCATGTATGATGTAATAATAATTGGTGGAGGAGCAGCCGGTCTTATGGCTGCGAAGCTTTTGAGTGAAGCAGGCAGAGAAATTTTGATTCTGGAAGCGAAAGATAAACCCGGTGGAAGAATTCGTCAAATTGATGCTCTTTCGTTTCCTGCAGAAGGTGGTGCGGAATTCATTCACGGAAATTTAACGGCAACTATTGATCTGATGCATGATGCAGGTATTAAAAAGGAAAAGCTGAAAGGAAAATTCTGTTGGGTGAATAACGGCAAGTGGAATACGGGGTATAATCTCTTTTCAAATTGGGATTTATTAATGCAAAAATTAATAGCCTGCGACAAAGATATTTCGGTAGATGCATTTTTAGAAAAATGGTTTTATGAAAAAAAATATGAACTACTAAGAAAACAGTTTAAAAATTATGTTCAGGGCTATGATGCAGCTGATACTAAGCATGCAAGCATCCTTGCAATAAAAAAGGATATGGAATCCCAGGATGAAGATCAATGGAGGCCGTCGTCGGGTTATATCTCAATCATTGATTATTTATTTAAAACCATAAAGAAAAGTCGCGGTGTCATTAAGACTGGTGAAGTGGTTCAACAAATAAAACGAAATAAGAATATTGAAGTAATTACAAAATCTGGCAAATATTTTTGTAATAAATTGATTATTGCAGTTCCCGTTGGCATACTTCAATGCAGAAAAAAAAATAAAAGTTTCATCAAATTTCCTGCCTGCCTGGATAATCATATCATGGCCGCTAAAAATATTGGAAATGGCAGCGTGATTAAATTTTTGGTGGAATTTGATAAAGCATTTTGGCTCGATAAATCTTTTTTGGCCGATAAAAAAATTTCGGCTCCATCTTACTTTTTTGCTGACACCATAATCCCAACATGGTGGACACAATATCCTTCACTGCACCCATTGCTTACTGGTTGGATTGCAGGACCGCCTGCTACTAAAATGAAAGATTATTCCGAAAAGAAATTTAAGGAATGTATCCTTGATTCTCTATCATCTGTTTTTTCAATGCCTGTTTGGCTGCTGGAAGAAAAAATAAAGAATTATATGGTTGTTAATTGGATAAAAGAGACTCATATTTTAGGTGGTTATTCTTTCGCCACAATTCAGAGCGAAGATGCCCGTAACCAATTGAAGAAACCTTTTGATGATTTTTTCTATTTTGCGGGTGAATACCTTGCTGAAAATTCTGCATCAACCGTAGATGCTGCATTACAAAGCGGGATTGAAGTAGCAAAAAAAATATTAATATCGTACCAGGAATTACTTTAATAAATTTTTTGGATTATTGATTAACAATAATGATTTGTTAGTTATTAAGAAGAGGCATATTTCTGAATCTGAGAATTACATTGCCAACCGTTACGACATCTTTTTCGCAGTAAGACACAATACGGTTAAGATCCTTTTCCACCCAGTATACTTCACCTACTTTGGTTCCATCAATATCATCTTTGGGAGAAGGAATGCCAAGAGTTGAGGAAAGTAATTTCAGTGAAGTATAATGCTTATAATCCCCAAATCGCCACAGGTGGAGCGTATCTAGAATAGGCGTTTCCCATGGTTTCAAATTTTGAAAATCTATGAAGGACGGGATAACAAAATTATTTACAATCATTCTTCTCCATAAAAATGGAAAATCAAATTCCTTAATATTATGACCGCAAAAGATCCATTTGGAATTTCTTGTTTGCAGCTGTTGTATTGTTTTGGTAAATCCATCCAAAACATCCCGTTCATTTTCTGAATAAAAAGATTTTATTCTCAATTGCCACTCATTACCTTCTTTCTTGAAATAGCCGGTACTAATGCAAATGACTTTCGCAAATTCTGCGAGAATTGCGGCTCGCTTCGGATAATATTCCTCAGCAGTAACATCCGGCGGAAGGCTCTTGGAAATTTTCTCAGCCCACAAATTCTTCCATTCATCAGTTAATAAATTGAAGTCCGGCACAGATGATACTGTTTCAATATCCAGGAGAAATAAATCTTCAAGTGGTATTTGATGCATTTCAAAATAATTTTGGCCAAAATGAATATACAAAAAAACCCCGTTGATGAAACGGGTTTAATAATAAAAACTGGTTTATAGTGAGAGAGTTAGAGTGTGAATCCTACAAAGAACGTTATAGCCTGGCTTTTCCAACGCTGTTGATTATCTATATCATTCAAATTATTGAGTCCAATTTCATATCGGGCTCCCAGATTGACAAATGGAATCTGAATCCAAAGGCCGCCAACGGCAGACCAGTCTGCATTCTTAAAAAGATTACCGTTATTTTTCAGGCTGTCAATAGTTTGTTTAAGTAAATTTCCATACTGAGGCCCCAACTGTAATTTTACCCTTTTGCTTGGGCCTATGTTAATGTTGAGTAAAACGGGGACTTTCAGGTAATCTAATTTTGCCTTTTTCTGACTGCCGTCGAGGAATAAATCATCATAGACTGTGGAAGCATCATTTGTAAATTCAGCTGAAGATTGCACAAAATTAAACTCTGGTTGAAGGCCAATCTTTTTTGAAAAATTAAATTGCATGAATAGACCAAGCAAATAATTATAGTTGAATCCTGATTTATAGGATTGGCCGTTTATCTTATTGATATTAACGCCTGCCTTGGCTCCTATCCTGAAGAAATTCTCATGATCACTATTTGGGTCATTCCTGCCGCCCTGTGAGAAGGCATTTGTGGAAAGGCAAACCAGGAAAAGAATTGCAAATTTTTTCATTGGATAATAGGGTTGGTTATTATTAATAATTCAATATTTATGCCAATGAATAATTTCAAAGGCGATAGTAAATAAAACGATTAAACGAATTAATTAACGCCACTGGCCGGAAACCCAATACCATCCGCGTTTTCCTCTCTTCCAGTTGCCGGGTATATACTGATGATACTTTCTGCGCGGCCTGCCCCAATAACCCGTTTTGTAAATATAACCGTGGTTGCTGCTTGTCCACTCACCTTCTACCCAAATATAGCCCGGGCCTGGGGCCGATGGTCTCACGTAAACCGGTGTTTGAGGCCTTAGGCCAACGGTGACATAAGAAGGGCCACAACCGGTGAGAAAAATTAGAATAAAGATAAAGAAGCCTGCAATTGTGAATAGCTTTTTCATATAGTAGTTTTCGAATTAGATAAAATTGATATAAAAAAGTTTAATGCCTTTTCCCGATTACAGGACATTAACTTTTATTTGGGAATTGATTGCAAAAAGATTTTCGTTGAAGATCGCTTAAGGATACAATTTTTTTTTTAAGCTACATTTACAGTTCAATTATCAAAATGCATTTTTATGGTTGAATCTATTTCCGTTATAGGAGCAGGTACAATGGGAAATGGTATTTCACATGTATTTGCACGACATGGCTTTAAAGTAAGCCTGATAGATATTTCGCAGACCCAGCTTGATAGCGCGATAGATCTGATCTCAAAAAACCTGGAGAGGCAACTTTTAAAAAATATTATTACGGATGAAATTAAGAAGGCTGCCTTAAAAAATATTACCGTTTTCACTTCTTTGCAGACTGGTGTCCGGCATGCCGATTTAGTTGTGGAGGCTGTTGCGGAAAGAATAGATTTGAAATTAAAGATCTTTAAGCAAATTGATGAAGCTGCTCCTCCAAATTGCATTCTTGCAACAAATACTTCTTCCATTTCTATTACAAAAATAGCATCAGCAACACGAAGACCTCAGCAGGTAATTGGTATGCATTTCATGAATCCTGTTCCGGTGATGACGCTGATTGAAGTGATAAATGGTTATAGCACTTCAAAAAATGTTACACAGGAAATCATTGAAATCAGTAAAAAACTCGGGAAAATTCCCTGTGTTGTGAATGATTACCCCGGCTTTATAGCCAATCGCATATTAATGCCAATGATCAATGAAGCCATATACAGTTTATATGAAGGCGTTGCAGGTGTTGAAGAAATTGATACTGTTATGAAATTGGGCATGTCCCATCCTATGGGTCCTTTGCAATTGGCAGATTTTATTGGTTTGGATGTATGCCATTCAATTCTGGAAGTACTTTTTGATGGATTTCGAAATCCCAAATATGCTCCATGTCCTTTACTTACAAATATGGTAAATGCAGGCAGCTTTGGCGTAAAAAGAGGCGAAGGTTTTTATAAATACATAAAAGGATCCAAAGAATTGGTGGTTAGTGAACGGTTTAAATAATCATTCTTTGAGCCTGTTTATCTTTGCACCGGCAATAATTTCCAACGAATGGATTACCTCCTTATCCTGTAATATTGGAATTCCTGTTTCTATTGTACAAAATAATTGATTTTCAATTTTTAGAATTCGACAATCGTATTGCCTCAAAATCTGCATGATCTCGTTCATCTCCGTATAATTAAATTGAATGCTATATTTTAGTTCAATGGGTTTTTGAATAATTTGGGCGCTTTGCAATACCAATGAAGCTGCAGTTTTATAAGCATTACCCAAGCCGGGAAAGTCTAACAATGATCCCCCAAAATACCTCACTACAATTACTAAGATATCTGTCAGGTTTGTCTTGTCTATTTGTCCGAGGATCTGTTTGCCTGCAGTTCCCGAAGGCTCACCATCATCACTTGCCCTGAAATTGTTATTGTCATAACCGATCCGGTAGGCAAAAGTGTGATGAACTGCTTTTGGATGTTCCTTTTTAAGTTTTTTCAATTGCATCCTGAATTCTTCCGGGCTTTTTATTGAGTAAGAATAAGCCAAAAATTTACTTCCCCTTTCTTTATATTCAGCATAATCATTCGTCTTTATCGTAAAATAAAAATCCATTTGCCAACAATAATATTTAGTTATGAGCTAACCTTTTTTCTTGAATTTTGTTTTCTAAAGGTGTTTTATATAATTTCTCTGTTTTACTACCTTTAAACAATCTGCTCTCATGATAAATCTTGTCCCTTAAACAGAATCAGGTTTTGAAACCGGTAAACAAAAGTTATTAATCAGACAAACCTAATGGCAAAAACGAAAATTGATGGAGCCAAAGGATGTGATCCATACGGATTCAAAAATACTTTAGCCTGCGCCAGAAAAATGGATATGGAAGATCCATTGAAAATGTTTCGGGAGAAATTTTATATTCCCATTATTAATGGAAAGGAAAGTATTTATTTTACCGGTAATTCGCTGGGGTTACAGCCAAAAAATGCACAGGAATATATTTTAAATGATTTGGAAGACTGGGCTAATTACGGTGTAGAAGGCCATTTTCATGGCAGAAATCCGTGGACAAAATATCATGAAAAATTTCCTCCCTTGCTTTCCGGTATTTTGGGAGCAAAGGAAGAAGAAATAGTAGTGATGAATGAGCTGACAATTAACCTCCATCTTTTGCTTACTACTTTTTATCGGCCAACTAAGGAAAGATTCAGGATTATTTGCGAGGAAAAAGCTTTCCCATCTGATCAATATGCTTTAGAATCGCGTGTATTACTTGCCGGTTATGACCCTGCAATAGCATTAATTGAAGTTAAGCCAAGGCCGGGTGAACATGCCATCAGAAATGAGGATATTATTTCTACAATAGAAGAAAACGGCCGTGAAGTGGCTCTTGTACTTTTTGGCGGTATTAATTACTATAGCGGGCAGGTGTTTGATATAGAGGCAATAACAAAATCAGCTCATGAAGTAGGAGCTTTCTGCGGTTTTGATTTAGCACATGCGGCAGGTAATATAGAACTAAAACTGCATGTATGGAATGTTGATTTTGCCTGTTGGTGTTCTTACAAATACTTGAATTCAGGTCCCGGTGCAGTAGCAGGAGCATTCATACATCAGCATCATGTAACCAACAAATCGCTATTGAGGCTTGCCGGATGGTGGGGAACAAATAAGGAAACCCGCTTCAAAATGGAAAAGAAATTTGATCCCATTCCCACGGCAGAAGGCTGGATGGTCAGTAATTCTTCAATACTTAATATGTCATGCCTTAAAGCGTCGCTGGATAATATTGAAGAAGCCGGTTTCAAAAATATTTTAGAAAAAAGTAAAAAGTTAAGCGCTTTTCTCTTTTTTATACTGCATGACATCAATAAAAATTCACCAAGGAAGATAATAGAAATCATTACTCCGGAAAATGAAAATGAACACGGCTGCCAGGTTTCTATTTTGATGCTCGAAAAGGGGAAGGAAATTTTTGATTCATTGATAGAAAACAGCGTAATTGTTGACTGGCGAGAGCCGAATATTATTCGCCTGGCGCCTGTGCCACTTTATAATACTTTTGAAGATATCTACAGATTCGGAGAAATTATAAAGAAAATGCATGTCTTACAATAAATCTTCAGCCAACTTTGGTTACTTTGCCTTTCAGAATTTCAACCCTTTTTTACAAACCCGATGTACAAGGTTCCATATTTTACAGAACAAAATGAAGAGGTGGTTTTTGATTTTATTCAAAGAAATTCTTTTGCAATAATTACAGGATTTGATGGCAATTTCCCTGTGGCTACTCATGTTCCCCTTGAAATAAGAAAACAAGACGGAAAAATTATTTTTACGGGACACATGATGAGAAATACCGATCACCATAAAGCTTTTGCTCAAAATCAAAATGTCTTAGTGATATTTAGCGGGCCAAATTGTTATGTAAGCGCTTCCTGGTATCTTAAAAAAGAAATTGCTTCCACCTGGAATTATATAGAGGTTCATGCCAAAGGAAAAATTAAATTTACCGGCGAAGAGCAAACAAAAAGAATCATTGAGAATCTTACGGGTAAATATGAGCAACGCGAAAGTGAAGCAGCATTTAAAAGATTGCCTCAGGAATATGTTGACCACATGGTAAAAGCCATTATTGGTTTTACCATTGAAGTGGAAAAAATAGAAAACGTTTTTAAGTTAAGCCAGAACCGCGATTTGAAATCAAGGGAAAATATTATTGCCAACCTGGAGTCTCGGAATGATGCAGGTTCTCATGGGATTGCTTTAGAAATGAAAAAGAGATTACCGGAATAAATAATATTATGACGAGAAAGTTCTTAATAGACCAGATCAAAGAAAAGAAATCTTACCTGTGCGTGGGGCTTGATACCGATTTAGAAAAAATCCCCAAACACCTTCAATCGCTTCCGGATGCAATTTTTGAATTTAACAGGCAAATTATAGATGAGACAAAAGACTTGTGCATTGCCTATAAAATAAATACAGCTTTTTACGAAGCCCGGGGAATCAGGGGTTGGAAAGCTTTGGAAAAAACAGTTCAATATATTCCTACTACTCATTTTAAGATAGCTGATGCAAAGCGTGGGGATATTGGAAATACATCTTCACAATATGCAAAAGCCTTTTTTGAGGTTTTGAATTTTGATGCAATAACCGTATCGCCTTATATGGGCGCCGACAGCATTCAACCTTTTTTAAACTTTAAGGATAAATGGACGATCGTATTGGGACTTACCAGTAATAAAGGAAGCGAAGATTTTCAGCTACGGAAATTGGGAGAAAACTTTTTGTATGAAAATGTTATTCAAAAAGCTAGCCAATGGGGAACAAAAGAAAATCTAATGTTCGTGGTGGGAGCTACCATGGCGACAGAACTTTCAACTATTCGAAAAATTATTCCTGATAATTTCTTATTAATCCCGGGGGTTGGTGCACAGGGTGGAAGCCTGAAAGAAGTTTCTCAATTCGGATTTAACAATGATTGTGGTTTGATCGTTAATTCTTCGAGGACGATTATTTATGCTGGCAAAGATGAAAACTTTGCAAAAGAGGCCAGGAAAGTTGCACTCCACTATCAGGGAGAAATGATGAGTTACCTTTGAAGTGCAATTTAAAATTATTCAGAAAAAAAATTAAAGGATTAATTAGTATGAAGCAAGATTTATTTCAATCACCGGATTACTACAATATAGATGAATTACTTACCGAAGAACATAAATTGATTCGTGAGAGTGTTAGAGGCTACGTAAAAAAAGAAATTTCCCCCATAATTGAAGATTATGCCCAGCGGGCAGAGTTTCCTCAACAAATTGTAAAGCAATTAGGAGATTTGGGCTGCTTTGGACCCACTATACCAGCTGAGTATGGCGGTGGCGGATTAGATTACATTTCTTATGGATTGATGATGCAGGAATTGGAAAGGGGTGATAGCGGTGTAAGATCGACAGCAAGTGTTCAGGGCTCCTTAGTAATGTTTCCAATTCACGCCTACGGAAGTGAAGAACAGAAGAAGAAATATTTACCTAAACTGGCGAGCGGCGAATGGCTTGGCTGCTTTGGTCTTACAGAGCCGGATCATGGAAGCGACCCGAGTGGCATGCTTTCTAATTTTAAAGATAAAGAAGATCATGTAATATTAAATGGGAATAAGATGTGGATCAGCAATGCTCCTTTTGCGCAGATTGCGATAGTATGGGCAAAAAATGAAGAGGGAGAAATTCAAGGCCTTATTGTGGAAAGGGGTATGGAGGGATTTACAACTCCTACCACTCATGGTAAATGGAGCCTGCGGGCAAGTGCAACGGGTGAATTGGTTTTTGACAATGTAAAAGTTCCCAAAGAAAATGTATTTCCAAATATAAAGGGATTAAAAGGGCCTTTGAGCTGCCTCACAAAAGCCCGCTTTGGTATTGCATGGGGTACTATTGGCGCAGCCATGGATTGCTATGATACAGCCTTACGATATTCAAAAGAACGGATTCAGTTTGACAAACCTATTGCGGGCTTTCAATTGCAGCAAAAAAAGCTGGCTGAAATGGTAACAGAGATTACAAAAGCGCAATTAATGAATTGGCGTCTCGGAGTTTTGATGAACGAAGGAAAGGCTACCCCGGCCCAGGTAAGCATGGCTAAAAGAAGTGCATGCGAAACAGCTGCGAATATTGCCCGTGAAGCCCGCCAGGTTCTCGGCGGAATGGGAATAACCGGGGAATATCCTGTCATGCGCCACATGATGAATATTGAAAGTGTTATTACCTATGAAGGAACACATGATGTTCACCTGCTCATTACCGGTATGGATATAACGGGATTGAATGCCTTTAAATAATTATTTAAGAATTTTGAAAGGATGGATTTCTTCATTAACCCGGGATAGCAACCAAATAATATTTCGTAAAATTAAATTCCCAAAGAAATACTTTAACTGAAATAATGTCAATTAACAAAATTATTCACTTGCCTGTAAAAGTATTTCTTATCGGATTTATGGGAAGCGGAAAAACACACTGGGGTCAAATCTGGGCGGAAAAAACAGGCTTAACGTTTTTCGATCTTGACCAAAGGATAGAAGAAGCTTTTCAAATGACCATAACAGATATTTTTCAAAAGAAAGGGGAAGAAAAATTCAGGGAAATGGAAAGATATCATTTGAGAAAATTTGAAAGTGAAAGCAATTTTATTTTGGCGTGTGGGGGAGGTACTCCTTGTTTTTTTGATAATCTGTCCTGGATGAAATCAGAAGGGAAAATATTTTACCTCAAAGCGCGTCCTGATTCAATTCTTGAAAAGGTAATGCAGGAAACTGAAAAAAGACCGCTGATTAAAAATGTAAATCAGTCAGAATTACTTTTTTTTATTGAAAAGAAATTAGGCGAGAGGGAACCTTATTATGCTCAGGCAGATTTTACTTTAGGAGTGGAAACCCTCAATGAAAGATCTCTTTATGAATGCATGCCCGAACTGGAATCATAAAAAATTTTTATTAATAATCTAATTTCTGAATCTAATGCACAAAGGATATTTAAGGACGGCAACTTTATTAGGTGCGCTTTCCATAGCGCTGGGAGCTTTCGCTGCACATGCGCTGAAACAAATAGTTTCTGATTATGCCCTGGGTATTTTTGAGACAGGGGTTCGATACGAATTTTATCACGTTTTTGCATTATTAGCTTCAGGAATTTTGTACAAAGAATTTCACAATAAATTTACCAGGTGGTCAGGAATATTTTATATTGCTGGGATAATTCTTTTTAGCGGTTCTTTATACGTATTAGCCATTATTAAGGCTTCTGTGATGCCGGGGTACAATTGGGTAGGAGCTATCACTCCTGTTGGAGGATTATGCTTTATTCTTGGTTGGCTTTGGTTGTTTCTGGGAATAACCAGTAAACAATGAATATTTTTGATCTTCAGGTATCACAATCCTGGAGTATTGCCAGATTATTATAGTCTCTTTGCCGGGAGATATGATACAGGTTAAATACAAATTATTAAAAGACAATCCAATATTTATTTAGCAATTCATCATTTAATGCATGTAAGCATTTTTTTATCTTTGCAACCAAATGGCCACCAGAAAGAAAACTACAATTAAAAAAGCAGCAGACCCTAAGAAAATGAATGCTGATAAGGAAGAAAGGGTTGAAATGAGAAAGTTACTAAAGGATGAGCGGTCTCATAAGATTGCCGGAACAATCCTGATTTTAATTTCATTTCTTCTTTTCATTTCTTTTACTTCATACTTGTTTACATGGCAGGAAGACCAATCTAAAGTATTTAAGGGAGCCAAAATATTGCTTCCAAGCCATGCGGAGCAAATGGCTAATCTGTTGGGTACTGCCGGAGCCTATTTTTCAGATCTGTTTTTCAGGTCTGGTTTTGGTATAGCGTCTTATTTATTTTGTACTTTTTTCTTTGTTACGGGTGTTAATTTGTTTGCTCCAAAAAAAATATTTTCCGTGAGCCGGAATCTTCGTTATGTGATTGTTGGTCTGCTGGTGATAAGCGTTACAGCTTCTTTTATCATGAGTGGTCATGCTTTTCCGTGGGGTGGAGCAGTGGGCGATATGGAAAGTAACTGGCTTCAGCAGGTGATTGGAAAGGTTGGCACTGCTGCTCTTTTATTGGTAGCGCTGGTCAGTTTTATTATCTGGCGATTTAATCCTTCTTTCAATTTTCAAAGAAGAAAGCTGGGTACTATTTTTCAAAGAGGCTTCGGTGAAAGTGGTCAGGAAATTATGAACTCAGAATCTCTTTTTTCGGGAATTAAAGAACAAGCTGATGTCCCTATCGTTCCGCTTACGAATATGAAGTTCAACGAAGATGCCCCCACAAATAATGATCTTCAAATGATTGAAAAACCGGTTGAACCGTTAGAGAAAAAAGCCAGGTCAGAAGCAGAAAGTAAAGAAATTTCACTCGAAAAAAATAAAAATAATCCATCTATCATACCATCGGCAAATGGAGTGCAACTTGAAGTAAAAACAGGACCATCCGGATCAGAAAAGGAAGTGGATTCAGTAGCAAAACCAGTTCAGCAGCAGCCTTATGATCCTATATTGGATCTGGGCCATTACAAATTTCCTACCATTGATTTGCTCGCAGCGCACGGAAGTGATAAAATTATCCAGGATGTTCAGGAACTAGAGAATAATAAGAACCAGATTATTAATACACTGAAGAATTACGACATTGAAATCCAGAAAATTTATGCAACTGTAGGTCCAACAGTTACTCTTTATGAAATTGTGCCTGCTCCGGGAGTACGTATTTCAAGGATTAAAAATCTTGAAGATGATATTGCTCTTAGCCTTGCTGCCCTTGGAATTCGTATTATTGCTCCCATTCCGGGAAAAGGAACTATAGGAATTGAGGTGCCCAATGTGAAGAAGACGGTTGTTAGCATGAAAACCCTGTTAACCTCGGAAAAATTTCAAAATAATAAATTTTCACTTCCTATTGCGATAGGGAAGAAAATTGATAACGAAAATTTTATTGTTGATCTAACTACCATGCCACACCTGTTGATGGCAGGCGCCACCGGGCAAGGCAAATCCGTGGGATTAAATGCAATCCTGGTATCACTACTCTACAAAAAACATCCATCACAACTCAAACTGGTGCTTATTGATCCCAAAAAAGTGGAGCTGAGTATTTATAAGAATATTGAAAAGCATTTCCTGGCAAAATTGCCAGGCGAAGAAGATGCCATAATCACTGATACCAAAAAAGTTATTCATACTCTTAATGCGCTTTGCATAGAGATGGATAACCGCTATGACCTGCTCAAAGAGGCAGGAACACGAAACATCAGGGAATACAACGAAAAATTTGTAGCCAGGCGATTGAATCCTGAAAAAGGGCACCAGTATTTGCCTTTCATCGTTTTGGTTATAGATGAATTTGCAGATCTTATTATGACCGCAGGAAAAGAAGTAGAAATGCCAATAGCGAGGCTGGCGCAGCTTGCCCGGGCAGTCGGTATTCATTTGATTATTGCTACCCAGCGGCCTTCTGTTAATATTATAACCGGAACCATCAAAGCAAACTTCCCCGTTAGGATAGCATTTAAAGTTAGCAGTAAAATTGATAGTAGAACTATTCTTGACGTTGGCGGGGCCGAGCAATTAATCGGGAAAGGAGATATGCTGATCAGTTATAATGGCGAATTAACACGCCTGCAATGTGCATTTGTGGATACACCAGAGGTTGATGAGGTTACTGATTTTATTGGCAACCAACAAGGTTATCCGCAGGCCTTCCTGTTGCCTGAATATGTAGATGAAAAAGAATTTGAAAACAAGGAATTTGATGTAAATGACCGTGATGCCTTGTTTGAAGATGCTGCGAGGCTTATTGTACAAAGTCAGAGCGGAAGCACTTCTCTTTTACAGCGACGCATGAAATTGGGCTATAACAGGGCTGGCCGTTTGATGGATCAACTGGAAGCAGCAGGCGTTGTGGGGCCTAACCAGGGCAGTAAAGTGAGAGATGTATTGATAAAGACAGATGCTGAATTGCAGCAATATTTGTATGATAAAGATTGATTAAGCACTGCTAACAACTTTTTTATTCCCCAATTTTACTTAAAGATTATTCTTCCAGCAAAAGATGGAATTGATAGCATTTCTTTAGAATTCATAAAATTCAAATGGGTTCATATTTGGCTTATATATAATCGGCCGGTGCTTAACAACTTACTCATTACGTTTTAATAGTTCTGCTTCAGGTTTATTAAAGATTACCTTACAGTAAATTATTAAATTGTCTGTTGTTAAAAGGCTTCCATACGGTTATTTTTATAGTGATAAAGAATATGCTTTGTCCTCCGCAATGCTGATGGCTTTAAAAAAAACCTATTTAAAACAAAAAGGAAGAACAGTTTTCGGCCCAAAGGATTTAAAAAGATCTATATATCCACTAATAGAACGTGGACTCGTAAGCCTGACATTCTATAATAAAAGTGGAATAAAAAAACCAACATGGTCGGTTACGGGAAAAGGTTTGCAAATCCTTAAATCTGCTGCAGGTAAATAATCATAGGCAGGATAATTCTGTGATATTGGCATTTCTCCTGATCAGAATTTTTACAAACCTTTATCTTTGTTAATCAATGTCAAAATATTTAATAACAGGGCTGGGCAATCCGGGAAACGAATATTACCATATGCGACATAACATTGGCTATGATGTTGTGAATGCCTTTGTTTTAAAACATGGCGGATTCTATAAATCCGAAAGGCTGGCAGAAGTAGCGGAGATAAAATGGAAAGGAAAAATCCTAATATGCATCAAACCAACTACTTTCATGAACCTGAGCGGTAGAGCCGTGAAATATTGGCTGACCAAAGAAAAAATCGAGGTTGAAAATTCATTGACAGTAGTTGACGACCTGGCGCTTCCTATCAACAAATTACGACTCAGGAAAAGCGGAAGCGATGCCGGTCATAATGGCTTGAGGGATATTCAAATTATATTGGGAACTGAAGAATATCCAAAGCTTCGATTTGGGATCGGTAATCAATATCCAAAAGGAATGCAGGTTGAATTTGTTCTTAGTCGTTGGCTTCCCGGGGAATTACCTTTAGTTAGGCTGAAAATTGAGAAATGTATTGAAGTAATCGAGGATTTTGTTACGATTGGCATTGACAGAGCTATGAGCAAGATAAATAATGTTAATTTTGATTCGGAAACCGAACGTTAGATTAATTCTTTTTTTGATTTGTTTTGTATATTTTCGCCAGCAAGATACCAGAAACCCGAGATAAAAGTTGATTAAAGATGAAAATTTTTTGTATTGGAAGAAATTATGAAGATCATGCAAAGGAATTGGGTAATGAAGTGCCGGATGAGCCGGTGATATTTATGAAGCCCAAGAGTGCATTAATTCAATCACATACACCATTTTATTATCCTGAATTCACAAATGAGCTTCATTATGAATGTGAACTGGTAGTTCGCATCAGCAAGAATGGGAAATATATCCAGGAAAAGCATGCGTCTAATTATTATAATGGAATAACTGTCGGTATCGATTTCACTGCACGTGATATCCAAAATCAGTTGAAGGAAAAAGGCCTTCCCTGGGAAAAAGCAAAATCATTTGATAATTCTGCTGCAATTGGAACTTTTGTGGATATCACCCCGACTTTAAATAAGAAAAATATAAATTTTTCCCTGAAAAAAAATAAAGAAGTTGTGCAAAAAGGCAATTCAGGAAAAATGATATTTTCTATCGATGCTATCCTTTCAAACATTTCCAAATACTTTTCTATCAATATTGGTGATCTCATATTTACCGGCACCCCTTCAGGTGTTGGGGAATGCATTGTTGGGGATGTGCTGGAGGGTTATTTGGAAAACGATTGCCTACTAAACCTTGAAGTAAAATAAAGGGGAGACCTCCCGGCTCAGCATTAAATTATTGGATTTTCTTGCACAATTTCATGGTTGGGTCAATTTTTCCAAATCAAAGTGAGGCATCCAATTTATTGAACCGGATTATTTTAGAAGAAGGATTTATTTGTTTCCTAAACTTCAAAATCAAAAATTTACAGTTGTGACCGATATAATGGTAAAAAAACTCCCCCCTATATAAATAGGAGGGATCTCTTTAACCTTGCAATTATCAACAAAAAAACTGTCAATCAATCACCGTAATATTTATCAAAAACCGGGATCTACGGATTTAGAAAAATTTATATTAAAGCCATATCTAGCACCTGGTTCATGGTTTTTACATAATTCAGCTTGAGACCCTTAATGAAATTTGGATTTATTTCATTCACATCCTTTTCATTTTGAGCGCTCATGATTATTTCTTTTAGGCCAGCTCTTTTAGCAGCAAGCACCTTTTCCTTAATTCCTCCTACAGGAAGCACCTGGCCCCTGAGCGTAATTTCACCTGTCATAGCCAGATAGGGCTTTACCCTGCGCCCGGTGAATGAAGATGCAAGAGCAGTCATCATTGTAATGCCGGCGCTTGGCCCATCTTTGGGTACCGCTCCTTCAGGCACATGCACATGAACATTCTTTTTAGAAAATAATTCAGGGTCTATTCCGTATTTTTTTGCATTCGCCTGCAGATAAGTCATCGCTGTTGAAGCACTTTCCTTCATCACATTTCCTAAATTTCCTGTTAATTTAAGCTCACCTTTCCCATTATCACTAGTCGTAGTCTCAATAAATAAAATATCACCTCCAACATAAGTCCAGGCCAGACCTACAGCTACTCCGGCCATGTTAGCGGTTTTATACATTTCATTATTATATTTTGATTTTCCCAGGATTTTTTCAACATCTCCTGTGCTCAGGGTTGGTTTGAGTTTTCCTTTTTGGGCAAATGTGTAGGCCAGGTTTCGCATTATTGCTGCCAATTGCCTGTCAAGTTCCCTTACTCCGCTTTCCCGCGTAAAATCTGCAATGATCTTTTCAAGAACAGTATCGCTTATCTTAAATGAAACGTCTTTAAGTCCATGTGCATCTTTCTGTTTAGGAATTAAATGGCGCTTTGCGATTTCAATTTTTTCTTCAATGGCATAGCCATTAAGGTCAATAATTTCAAGCCTATCGCGCAGCGCGGGTTGAATATTTTGGAGATTATTGGCAGTAGCAATAAAAAGTACCTTGCTCAGGTCATACTCCATCTCAAGATAATTATCGTAAAAATTATTGTTTTGTTCCGGGTCAAGAACTTCCAGTAAAGCAGAGGATGGATCTCCTCGAAAATCAGTGCCTACCTTATCAATCTCATCCAAGATCATCACGGGATTCGATGATTTGATCTTTCTGATGGATTGCAATATTCTTCCCGGCATCGCGCCAATATAAGTCTTACGATGACCCCTGATTTCACTTTCATCATGCAGGCCACCCAAGCTCACTCGCACGTATTTTCGGTTTATAGCATTTGCAATACTTTTTCCCAGGGATGTTTTACCGATCCCGGGAGGGCCAACGAAACATAGAATCGGACTTTTCATATCGCCTTTGAGCTTCAAAACGGCGAGGTATTCCAGAATTCTTTGTTTAATTTTTTCCATTCCATAGTGGTCATGATCTAATATCTTTTTGGCTTTTTTAAAGTCATATTGATCTTGTGTAAAATCTTCCCATGGTAAGTCAAGCATCAGGTCGAGATGATTATATATAACAGAATAATCCGGTGTGGAGGGATGCATCCTCTCCAGCTTTTCAAGACCTTTATGAAACATTTCTTTTGCAGCTGTTGACCATTTCTTAGTCTCGGATTTCTTTTGCATTTCCTTAATCTCTGCAAAATTGTCCCCTCCCAATTCTTCTTTAATAGCTTTTAACTGTTGTTGCAAAAAATAGTCTTTTTGCTGCTTGTCAAGTTCGGCCCTGGTTTTATTGGTCACCTTATTTTTAAGTTCGGCATATTGCAACTCTGTTTGCAACAGGTTCATCAGTATTTCGGCGCGGGCCTTTATGTTATGAATCTCCAGCAACTTCTGTTTTTCTGCTATCGTTGAGTTTAAATTACTGCTTACAAAATGAATTAAGAAAGAAGGATTTTCAATATTCTTCAGGATGATGGAAGCTTCTGATGGAAGATTTGGCGAAAGTTGTATGATCTGGCCTGCAAGTTCTTTAATTGAAGCAACCATTGCGTTAAAGTCATTATCATTCTTTAATTCTTCCTCATTAAGTACGGTTATTTTAGCCTTAAAATAAGGGTCTTCTGAAGTGATTTCGTCGATCTTGAATCGCTTTTTTCCTTGTATGATAACAGTAGTGCCCCCATCAGGCATTTTTATCAGTTTAATTATTTTAGCTATTGTCCCAATTTCCACAAGGTCACTGACAGTTGGTTCTTCTACCACACTGTCTTTTTGCGATATAACCCCTATCAATTTGTCAGTCTTATAAGCATCTGTTACAGCTTTAATGCTCTTGTCTCTTCCAACCGTAATTGGGATCACCACACCAGGAAAAAGTACTGTATTGCGCAGTGGAAGTAATGGCAGGGCCGCCGGGATAGCCTGATCGTCGCCATTTTCACTTCCTTCCTCATTCAATGGAATAATCGGCATGAACTCCATTTCGTCTTCAGGGCCGCTTAAATAATAATTTATATTCATAGATATGTTCTCTTGTCAATATGTCAACTTTATCATCCAATAAACGATAATTTCGATTGAGTTGTATATGTTTCAACATTAGTGCCACGAAAAATAAAAATCTATCTAAAACCAGGCAATTTTTTATAAATCAGTCTATTTTGGTCATCTAAGGTTGCTTTTATGGAGAATTAAAAATCCATATAGAAGGACTGGATTCTTGTCCTCAAACAAGTGGGATTGTGCAATCTTGTGATTGATTGAAATGTGTTTAGTTCTACTTTGAAGGAAATCATACAGTTTCAAAATATTTACTTTTGTATTATGGACATTAAATGCTCTGAGGAAGAACTTGTTATTTTAAATAAGATGGGTGAAGCGAGCCAAGCGCTTAATATGCCTGTTTATGTAATAGGGGGATTTGTAAGAGACAAATTGTTGAATCGCATTACAAAAGACGCTGATATTGTATGCCTTGGAGATGGTATATCACTGGCGAAAAAGGCAGCTCAGTTATTTCGTCCGGTTCCGGAGGTTCATATCTTTAAGAATTTTGGAACGGCCCAAATTAAGATCAAACCATATCAAAATCTCAATAATTCAGAAGAAAAAAATCCCTATAATGATATTCCTTTTGAAATTGAATTTGTGGGTGCCAGGAAGGAAAGCTACAATTTTGAGAGCCGAAAGCCAGATGTGGAACCTGCAACAATCGAAGAAGACAGAATGCGCAGGGATTTTACCATTAATACTATTTCAATTGGCCTGAATAAAAATGATTTCGGTAAACTTATTGACCCTTTGGGAGGATTAACAGACCTTAGAAATAAGCTTTTGCGAACGCCACTTCCTCCTGGTCAGACATTTAGTGACGATCCTTTGCGAATGATGCGCGCTATCCGTTTTGCGGCTCAATTACAATTTAGTATTTCGCCGGAAACATTTGATGCCATAATAAAGAATGCTCATCGCATTGCGATTGTAAGTTCGGAGAGGATCACTGATGAATTAAATAAGATTATTTTGACAGAAAAACCATCGGTTGGTTTTGATCTCTTGTATAACAGCGGGCTGCTTAAAATAATCTTTCCTCAAATGGTGGCGCTTGCCGGTGCGGAATACATTGATGGCAAGGGGCACAAAGATAATTTTTATCACACTTTACAGGTACTTGATAATATTGCGCATCAAACTGATGACCTTTGGCTAAGATGGGCTGCCTTGCTTCATGACATTGCCAAACCCATAACAAAAAAATTTGAAGAAGGACATGGCTGGACTTTCCATGGCCATGAGGTAGTTGGTGGCAGAATGGTTCCAAAAATTTTTGCCCGATTTAAATTGCCCCAGAATGAGAAAATGAAATTTGTAAAAAAAATGGTTGAATTGCACTTGCGCCCTATAAGTCTCACCCAGGAAAATATAACAGATTCGGCTATCCGAAGATTAATTGTGGATGCAGGTGAAGATATTGATGCTTTGATGACATTATGCAAAGCAGATATTACTTCAAAGAATAAGCAAAAAGTGCATCGGTTCTTATCTAATTTTGAGTTAGTTGAAAGGAGGCTTAAGGAGGTAGAAGCATCTGACCATCTCCTGAACTGGCAGCCGCCTATAACCGGTGAAATTATTATGAAAGAATTTGATTTGCCTCCATCCAGACTTGTTGGTGAAGTAAAAAATGCAGTCCGCGAAGCAATTTTGGATGGATTGATCCCAAATGAATTTAATGCCGCTTTTGCTTTTATGAATAAAATAGCAAAGGAACTTGGCATATCAAAAAAGGGTAATAGTTAAGATTTTTTCAATTGAGATTTGAATATTTTAATTCAACACTATGTCTTAATTTCGTAATATGGCAATTTTAAAGTTTAGGATATATTGGGAAGATGATGACAGCGTATACAGGGATATTGTGATCAGGCATGAACAATCTTTTTTTGATCTTCACAACGTAATTTTAAAATGTTTTGAGTTTGATAATAAACATGTTGCAACATTTTACCGGAGTAATGATAAATGGCAGAGGGGAAAGGAAATAACACTTGAAAAATATGATAAGCAATACCAGGTAGAGCCTTTATTAATGCGGGATTGCCCGATCAGATCAGAAATTCGTGATCCCAACCAGAAGTTTATCTATGTTTATGACTTTCATAAAAATTGGACTTTTTTGGTGGAGCTTATAAATATCAATAAAGAGATTGACCATCTTTTGGATTATCCTTCCTGTTTGCGAAGTGAAGGTATTGGCCCGAGCCAATATGGCACAAAAGGGCTTATTAATGAGAAACTTGCTGAAATTGAAGAGAAATATGATCTGAATACGGTTGTGATGGCTGATGGCTTTAGCGAAGAAGGTGAAGAGGAAGCCGAAACTGAGGCGGATGTACAAGCAGAAGAAAGCAGTACCGAAGAAATCTAATATATTATTTGTTGGGTTCTTTACAAACCGCAGCAATTATTTATGCATAAAAAGACCTGCATCATTATAACAGGCCCGACGGCTGTCGGCAAGACCGATTATGCCATTGACCTTGCCAGAAAATATAATACTCATATTATTTCGGCTGATAGCCGCCAATGTTATAGAGAATTGAATATTGGTGTAGCAAAACCTTCGCCAGCAAAACTCCAGGAAATTCATCATTATTTTATTGGCTCCCATTCTATTCACCATGAAGTGAATGCTAAATTATTTGAAGAATATGCGCTAAAATCAGTTGAAAAAATATTTCAATCAAATGATGTAGCCATTATGGTTGGCGGACCCGGACTTTACATTAAAGCATTCTGTGAAGGACTTGATGAAGTACCACCCGCAGATGAATTGATCCGGGAAGAAATAAGAGCACTCTATGAAACTAAGGGAATGGATTGGCTGACAAATGAAATTAACCGAAAAGATCCGCTTTATTTTAGTTCAGGAGAAATTGAGAACCCTCAAAGAATGATGAGAGCTCTTGAAGTAAAACTGAATACAGGAAAATCTATACTTGAATTTTATTCCGGCAAAAAAATCAAGAGAGATTTTGATATCCGAAAAGTTCACCTGGATATCCCGAGGGATGAACTTTATAATAGGATTAATAAGCGGGTTGACGATATGATGCATGCTGGCTTATTAAGGGAAGCAGAAAGCCTTTTTTCTTTCAGGCATTTAAATGCACTGCAAACCGTAGGGTACAGGGAGCTATTTAATTTTATTGAAGGAAAAATTTCATTACAGCATGCAATTGATGAAATTAAAAAGAATACAAGACATTTTGCAAAAAGGCAAATCACCTGGTTTAGAAAGTGTATCGGATGAATGAATAGGCAGATGCCTTTTTATTCCAAAGAATTTTCAAAAAGCTGCACAAATTGCCACATCCCCATTTAAGATTCTGAGATAAAAAATGGAGCAAATGGGTCTCAATCTGCCCTTACAGTAACTGTTACTACCAATTCTAGAGGTTTAGTGGTAATCCGCCTCATCTGTCCATAAATGTTATACGTAATAGTTGTGCCTTTTAAATATGAAACAAGCTCAGGGCTATTAGTTGGGATATAAGTATATCCGGAAGAGGAAGAATCCGGAAAATCAATGTCGAAGACCTGAACGGGAATATTGTTTGTATTTGATTGAAGAGTTACACGAGCGCTTACAAAGTTGGCTAAATTATTTGAGGAATCTGCATTGGTCAAACTGAAAATAACCTGCTTAACCTTAATGGAATTTACAGAGTTTGCTCCAAATGCTCCTGCAGTATTTGCTCTTACCGTGCTGTCAAGGTTAAAATAAAATGAATAGCTGCCTATAGAGATTTCGCCTGGTGGAACAATCGGAATGGCCGGAATAGTTAGCTGGAATGCGGGTACAGCTACATCTGTTCCTCCAAAAACTGAGGCTATTAATTTCTTACAGGATGAAAAGTTAACTACGAATAATACAGATATACAAAAAAGAGATCG
>ODAK010000324.1_pt1 | contig 54939 bp, 63 predicted proteins | sample 1539591 | NCBI WGS metagenome assembly ODAK01 (sample SAMEA3539303, study PRJEB22396) | soil metagenome | biome: tundra; feature: field; material: soil | place: USA | collected 2010-05 | depth 0.15 m
TCTCGCACGATTCCCGGAGATGTCTCCGCGTCGAGGCGTGCCTGCCACTCCGCCATCTCGCGCGGGAACCGCTCCGAGGGATATGTGAGTCGGTCGGGCATCAGCTAAAGCAGGCTCGGTGGCTGGAGCACCTGCAACTTTTCCCAGTTGATTTTCCCGGCTCCCCCTTCGGAGGTAAACTTAGTGAGATAACTATTGAATAGTCCCCCAACGTAATGTTCCCAGCGGGGCGCGCCTTTAGCGACCAGTTCTTGCCCGAGTAGCAGCCCCGGATCAGTGACTCCCTGTGTCGTATAGGTCAGGCGTGACTCGACCATAAACATGAGCGCCTGCGCCCCCGACGTATCGCCGAGGAAAGCACCATAACGCGCGAGCGTCAGTGCGATTACTTCTTCCCATTTCGCGAGTCCGAGTGCCGCGATTTCTGCGTCACTGTAGTTGAGCCTGAGCCACCCACCCATCGGCAGCACGTCCGCGAACCCTTCAAATGTTACTTCGACGGTTTCTGTTTTCGTGGCGGCTTGGCTAAGTTCGACTTCAGTGGGAGACAGGATCGCCGTGACCGTTGTGCCTCCCGCTATACCGGTGCCCGAGACGCTGGTACCGATGCCCAGCCGTTTCACGAACGGTTCGGAGATAGCTTTCAGCGTGGTGGTTTTCGCCATCGTAACCGACGTTTTACTGGTGCCCAGTCTCCCGCCGCCCTGGCCTGGGTACGCTCCCCACGATGCGCCTCCCTTGAATAGTCGTGAGAGTGCTTCTGCGCTCAGCCCTTCCTTGTAGTACCTCGTGCTGCCCATCGCTTCCGGCAGGAGGGCGAACAGCGCATGGTTGATTCCCGTGCCGACTGGGCCTTCTATCGCGGCCTTCCACTCCGCGATGCGGATGATCCCGGCCATAAGGCTGAACCCGGAGGCCGTTGCTGCCCCGACCTTGACGCCCTTGTCGCGGATGCTGGACTTGCTCGCGTTGATACAGGTGATCGTGCCAGGGGTGCCTGCTGTGATGCTCGACGTGGCCCAGCAGTCGAACTCGTCACCGTTGGGCATGATGATGCACAGGTGTTGGTCGGAGCCTTGTTCCGCTTTCGCCCCGGCTGGCAGGCGGACAACATCAGGTAGTGGCGGTTCCGTCCCCGACTGTTTTATAACGTATGTCGGGTCCGTGGACTTCGGGTAGTAGACCGGATGGTTGAATTCTTCGTTGGTGCCCGTGCTACCGATAGCGATGAGTTCCGGCTTACCGTGCCCCCCGTTGTAGGTTAAGAGTTTTGTGATGAACACGGCGGATTCTTTCAGCACGCTTGCTATGCGGGCGGCTCCGAGCGAATTGAGCGGTGACTCCGTGGAATAAGGACGCCAGTCCACAGGCGGCGACGTGTAAGTCCCGGCGAGCAACCCGAACCCGAACCCTTCATAGGTCAGCGGCAGTCCCGTCGAGATGCCAGCCCCAGCCGAGTTTGTCGTCCACGTCTGCCCGGTCGTGTCCACCGTCACCTTCGTGAGGTTCGTCATCACCCATATAGACCCGGCATACAATGCGCCAGAACTGATACCTATGAAAGCACCGAGCTGTTCCGAACCATGCGCAAACCCAGTAGGCCGCACCCACGCCCCGGCCCCCGCCGGTATTTCCCACGGCCCCCTCTGCGAAGCCACCGTCTGGTTAGGACACAGCACGATGTTCCCTTCAGCCAGCGTCACTTCATCCGTTTCACCTTTCGCAGGGATACCCGTAAGCGCCGTGATATTCCCCGTCGCCACCGCCGTAGCAGCAGGGAGTTCCGTCTTCTTGACCGCTTCCCCAGCAATCGTTTCCGCTTCGCCTTTAGTGACCTTAGTCGCCGCTAGAGCCAAAGCAGCAGCCGCAGCGGTCTTGTCTTCTTCGATCCCTTCTTCCTCGTTATTGAACCGCGCCGCAACCGCTTTGGTGATATTTTCGAGCCAAGTATATTTTACCCAAGCCATGGTACCTATTATCTGTCTGATTGGTTAACTAATAAGTGAACCACGATGATTCTTCACCATATATGATCCTATTATTTTCTACAGGATAAGTTTCAACATTGAAGTCGCTAAGTTCAGTATTTGTATCGTCAGTACCAGCCTCTACATAAAGTTCTGTGTCGGCGGCAACCGAGAATTGACTACGTAAGAAGGCTAGTTCTTTGAGACCCGCAAAGTATGCGCGATCATTTTCGAAGAGTGCATTGAGTTCCTTGTATTCTTGACGGCAAGTAACCCAAAAATACATGACAGGCATCGATTCGTCTAGAACAATGGCTTGGCGATCTAGACCCGATACGGCTATCGTTGTGTTGTTACGGAATTGAGGTTCGCCCTCAACCGGGTAGCTAGGGGCGTTGTTGGCATTTGCAGCAGCACGTACCCCGAGAAGTGTCAGCGGGTCTGCTCGTGCAGCGGGTGGCTTGAGATAGGTATTGAGTGTTGTTTCGATACGCCGCAATGTTTCTGGATCGACACGATTAGATGCAGGTGGTGCGATAGATGGAGTGGGAGTTGGGTGTTCTGGTGATGATGGACCCTGGATCAGGTCTTCGAGTAACGGCTTATACCCTAGTTCGAGCGCATCATAAACTACACCAACGCGCTTAGATGTGAAAGTCGGGAGGGCAAGTTCTGCCAAGAATGGCGTAGCAACCCAGTCAGGGAATAGTTTGTATGTTGTGGGCTTCTGATAATCTCCTGGTTCGTAGGGACGCGCCTGAAGATGACTGAACTCAATCTTGATGAACTTGGCTGTAATTGGTTCTGGTAATACGTAGGTCGTCTTGACAGAGGTGACATAGGATTGTGGTACATGAATCCAAAGCTTTTGTTCCCACTCTTCTTCTGTCATTTCATTTTCTTCGCTACCTGTCAGATCGTTGGTGTAGTATATGTTGAATGCTACGCCGGGTGTGATTGGATCAAGTAATACGCTATCAACAACTACTGGTTCATCTACTAACTCTGGTTCGGTGAGTTCAATGGAGCCCGAACGTCCTCGTTGGTTTTCCCACTTAGCGCTAGGACTATCACCATCGACATAGCGGGCCGCTATTGTTCCCGCGTTAGTCATTGCCCCGTCTATGTAGAAAGTACGCGCTTTTGTTTCGTTAGCAAGGGTACGAACGGTTACTGTGGTCGTTCCGCTTTCAATAGGAGTCAATGTGACGGAGAACCTCTTCCATTCTGCGTTGACTTCAATTACTTCTTCAGATTTTCCAACTACTGCGTCACCAATTTCAAGAACCAGAGAATACCTACCGACGTTGCTACGTACATAGATTGAAAAGGTGATTGGTTTAGCTAGTGCTACTTGAATTTGTGCATAAGAGCCTTCGGGTTCGTGATATTGTTCTGCGGTGTAAGCTACGGTGTTGATTTCAAGTACGTTATTACCTTGGGGTGCTTCAATTGCTTCGATCACTTTGAGTTTTGCTTGGGTTTCCCAAGTGTCGAACGATAAGTCTGCAAAAAACCTTTGACGAGCTTCGAATCCAGCTTCATGTTCTTTGCCTTTGATCACTGCAAAAGGTTCTGGGGGACCACCAATTAGAAAAGGAATCAGTCGTGGTATAGGTATCCCAATAGGACGTAGGAGTTCTGTTTCATCCTCTTCAAAATCTGGTTGTGCTCGCCAACCAAAAGGCTGTCCCCCAACCATATCGTACTCAAAACTGGGATTGAGTAGTGTATTTATAACGCCGTAACTTGGTGTAGATGGAAATTGTCGCAAATCCGAGTAGTGACTAGTCACTGCAAACTTGGATGGTTGAGGCGCTGAAAGCCAGAATCCAGAGTTCGTGTTCTCACCGACAGGGGCTTGTGAGCTAGAGTGAATCGCAACAGAACGGTAGGGATCGCCCAGGAAGTCTGTACCGCTATCAGCTATCAGGCTGAGGAGTCGGAAGGCAAATGATGCGGGTGGCGCGAGAAGGGCTTTACCGTCGCTCTGAAGGGCTTCTACGAACCCTGGCAGAGGGTTGGGCTGCGCATAGTAGAGTTTGTCGATTCCCGACACGATTTGGATGCCGATGCGTAGCTCGGAGATGTTCGTGGTCATGCTCACGTCGATCGGGATTTCCCGATCGAGAATGGCATCGATCCAGATTCGTTCCCCTTCGGCCTGAGCGCCTACTACGATGCTTTTGGCAAGGACCTCCCAAGCGCTGTTGCCGAAGTTGTGCTGTTCGATGGTGTAGTTGAACGAGCATGTGGCCGCAGCTTTATCGGTAATGGCTGCAAGAAGTTGAAAACCCGAGATGCCAGGGAAACGTGTCTGTCCCTTTTTGACGCCGCGTAAATAGTATTCTGGCAGGCGAAACTCTTGGTAGTAGAAGCTAGCGCCAGGGGTAAGGGAGCCCGTGACGACATTTTGATTTATCACAACTCCACTGTATTCGGCGCATATATTTCTCATCGCCGATTATGGTCCCGAAGTGGTCTAAGTCTTATATTGTGCGAGAAGAAACGGGATGCGTAGGTCTGGTGGGATGACGGGCATGGGCAGGCCACAGTACGGGATTTGGCGTGCTCAGCCATCCAGCGGGGAACCGCTCCGAGTTGTACCGATTATCACGCAGAGTGGAAGTCATGATTGCTCCTCGTCGAGCTTCGCCTGCCACTCCGTGACCTCGCGTGGGAAGCGCTCCGAGGAGTAGGCGGGCCATTCGGCGGCGGGAATCGCAACTGGCTGGTGCTCGATCTCGGTGACGTTCTCGCCGTCATCGAGGACGAATACGGGCTGGACGATGACCTTGATGAGACGTAGCTTGGCGCTCATGCGAATATACCGATCGACTCTAGTGCCGTTATAATCGCGGCGGCGGTCGCTTCAGGTTTCACAGGCTGAGTGCCGCCCGCGTGACCGAAGAACCCAAGGGTCTTTCCGGCTCCCCCAATGGAAGCGCTCCCTGGGACATTCACAGTGTGATTGACCGTTCCAAGCACGAAAGCATCCTGTGTCGTGGTTGAAGCAGACACGCCCGTATGATCAATCCCTATTGCGACTGCTCCATTCGCGTTAGCTACGGTGTTGTAGCCGATGGCGACTGTGTTTTCGGCTTCGGTGAGTGTCGCGTTAGCACCCATTCCAATAGCCACATTTTGTGAGCCGCCTTTCAGTGATTCTAGGGCAGCTTTGCCTATGGCAGTGTTGTACCTCCCATTTTCACTGACGAACATCGCCTTGGCACCAACGGCAGTGTTCCCGCCATTGACGTTGTTAGGTCCCGCAAGTGCATAAGCCCCAATTGCGACTGACCAGGTCGCCGTCGTAATCCCCTGTCCGGCTTCCATGCCTATGGCACAGTTATAAGAGCCACCGATGCACTCGTAGAGAGCACTTGCTCCTACGGCCGTGTTGGCTTCCGCCGTATTGTGGTATAGCGCATTATTGCCGATCGCCACGCAGAGGTTGCTTGTTTTATTTGCAAACAGTGCGTGGGCTCCTATTGCGACGTTCCCAACAGCCGAGGTTGTACTAAAAGCCGTCTTGTATCCAATTCCGACCACATACTGCGCGGACGTGGCGTTTAGCATCGCTTCCTTGCCAAGAGCCTCACAGCAAAGGGCCGTCGTCGCAAGCCCCATGGCACGCACTCCGATGGCAGTGTTTTCTACCCCTTCCGATGCGGACGGTTTCGGCGTGATATAGGCAAGGGCGCCCATACCATACGCCTCGTTGCCAGCCTCGCCGTGCAACGTAGCTGTGGGTGACTGAGGGATTATCTCCCGCCACAAGTGCCCGTCGTAGCGCTTCATCACCGGCGAGAGAGCGCACAGAGTAATGCTGCTGACTTCGTGTAGGTTGTCGAACGAGTCCCAGGCGACTAGTTGTACACCGTCAGGGCTTGTCGCAACGAACACGTCCGCGACCTGATCAATCTCGTAGCTGGCTACGCGGGTAATAAACGGCAAACCATTATCGAGCTTAGTCCATTCGTCTTTCGCGACATCCGCCAGTGGGATCGTCGCACGGAAAATATCCGACGGGACTACCGCCACCCCTCCGGCGGCGGCAGTCGCGTGGTAGTAGCCGACGACCATGTTGCCCTCAATCTGGATGAACGGGCCATCGGTTGCACCGCCGCCAACTACGGGGTCGAGCGAAGTGATTGGCGCTACCTGAGTGGTGAACGGACCGAGCGGGCTCGCTGCGGTGGCGACGCCCGCGTGCCAAACAGAGGTTGCGTACGTGAAGAACATGACGTAGCTTCCCGCACCCACCTTGAACACGCGTGGGTTTATTGCACTACTGCCAGTGAGCGCCGCAGAGCCGCTCCATGCCAGGCCCGAGGGGGTGAACGGAGTGCTCGCGCAAGATGCCACCTGCACGTTCCCGGCTTCGTCGGCCGCGTAAAGATAGGTAGTTCCCCCCTCGGTATAAGACCCAAAGTGCTGGCCGAGCAGTTTATTCCCGTTGACCACTTGACCTTTTTTCAGGACTGGGTTCGAGCCGTACTTCGTCCAGTTCGCCGGGACCATCGGATCGCTTGCAAGCGGGCAAGTCGCCCAGCCCAGACCACTGATAGCTTCACCGCCGCCCCAGCCAGTACTCGAATATAGGAGATTCCAGTTCGTCCCGTCCTCCCACATCAGCGGCTCTTGTATCCCGGTGCCCTCCCACGCTTTCGTTGGCTTGAGAATCTGAACGCGATCGTTCGGGCTTGGCGAGACGCGCATGTCCGCAAACGACGTTGAGAGCCACTGGTCGAGGTTCGTCGGGCTCGCAGGAGGCACTGTGCCGATCGTGAGGCGCGGGGTGCCGATTGATTGTGGACTGCTGGTTAGGGCCGCCGCGATCCCCGACTCCATGTGGTTGAGGCGTTCCGCGTTGGCGTAAGATTCTGTGTCCGTCCAGTTCTGTGGTGCGTAGGGCATAGTTATATATTATAATGAAGAAGTCGGTGATGAAAAATTAGAGCGAAATCACGGAGCAACATTACGCCCGATACGCAGATTGCGTATGTCGGCGCTGTACGGAAATGACAAACCTTTCGCGGGACGAGTGAACTCAAGACGGATAAAGCGCGTGTAGATCATTGCGCTTAGAGATGTCTCGACATTCATCGTAATGAGTGACCATTGGTTGACGTTCTTTGCTTCGTAGGACGTACTCTGAATAGATGAAGCTTCACGTTCATTGAGTAGGGTAACGGGAATGAAACGACGTGCTGGCGCAGCGTCGAGCAGATCGTAGCTTACAGCAATCTTGAATGGCTTCTGTGAGGCTTCGAATGAAAGGAAGTTGATCGCTTGTACGGTGCCAAAGTCGATCTCTAGGTAATCTGATCCTTCCAGGCGCTCAAGAGACGACCAGAAGGGTGCGGTTTCAGATGGTGCTCCCTGGATCTGAGCGAGGTTTTGATAGACGGCTGGATAGATGTAGTTGACGAGAGGTTCTGGTCCTACCTTGGTTGTCAGTAATTCAGGTGGGTTGACGGCAGCATCAATCGCTTTGAATTCCTCTCTCGGACTCTGGAATTTGGCAAGAAAAGGGTACTGTGCTTGTTGCGCAGGAGAGTATATCCCAATATGTTCGTCTTTGTAGTTCTCGACTTCTTCTAGATGTTCTGCACCCTCTTCGGTGTAAGCTACTGCTGATGCTACGTTGTGGAAGTTGACGTAGTTGGCGTGCTGTCCGTTGAGAGCCACAGGTGCCTCGTTCTCTACTCCTGGTTCGATCCAGGTAGTCGAGCTTACAGGAGGCCACGGCAGACCTCGCTTACCTGTCACGTAACGCAGAACTTCGATGAATTCTGAGTCGGCAAAGGAGGCGTTAGGGATCTGGCGCTTGGTCAGTCCAGGAGCTTTGCCCGGTGTGAGAATACAGGTGACTGGCTTGATGTTATTGATAGCGTCTTGAGCAAAGTACCAGTCTTCGGTAGGGATCACAGCTTCTTCGCCATCGGCAGAGACGCCCACTTGATCGACGGCTACTTCAATCTCGATCAGTTGTTCTTCGTTATCGGCGAGTGAGTTCTGCGTAATGAGGAACTGTGGCATCGGCTTATCTGCCAATTCGTTGGTAAAGTTGACAACCAATGGGTTGCCAGGAAAAGGACCACCTGTAACCGATACGTTTTTATTTCCTATGACTGGCAAAGCTTCAAGTGCAAGAGTGAGTTCTTCGAAATCAACGTCAAAAGCCAATGGATATGTTGTCGTGGTGTTCTGGATTTCGCCTTTGCCTCCGCCTGGTCCTAAAGGCATTGTGAGCTTGAACGTACCCGCGATAGCGTTGCCTTCCTCAATAGAGATTGTTTGTTGTGCGCTCTGTGGATGTTCCTGGCGTGGCAGGAGGATAATCTCTTCCGTTGATTTGGTCAATCCAATAAGTTCGAGTTCGAGAGGATTGTCAGAGAAGCCATCGTACAGGGCGTGGTAGTTCTCCACGATCTCAACTGCGCGATTGAGGGCAGACTTGGCTGCCAGCGTGATACCGAGCAGAGTACCACCGGCGCGTACGGCCTTCAGATAGTTGATGGCGCGATTCTTGTAGGACGAATCGGATTCCTGAATGTTCTCCCATTGTTCGTTATCCAGTAACCCTTCTGTATCGTCTGTGTATGTCTCAAATGCTAGGCGAGCGAAGGAGAACGGTTCAGCGTAGAAGGCATCAAGTTCTGTTGTACGTAGACCGTTGGCTTCGATATTGAGACGAGCTTCGAGGTAGTTCTGCTTGAGGGTCCCCACGCCTGCTGGTCCAAGCAGTGTATACATGAGTGCGACTAAGTTCGAGTCGAGCGACTTGTTATACAGGGTTTCTGGAAATGCATCTAGATAGCTGACAGGATGTTTTGGTCCACCCAGCGGCTCAATGAAGACCTGCTGGTTGATAACCGTCGTGATGTCAGGAGTTTCGATTGTGGTGCCTAAAGGTTCAGCCATTAGCTCTTCTCCCAAACGTTCTGTGCTCGCGACTTGATAACCAAACCAGGAAGAGTATCTCCTTCCTGCGTTCCGGTTGGTAGCGCGGGTAGCTCGTCGTCACGCAGAAAGAAGTCGGAGTCAAAGGTATATTCACCACCTGAAAATGGTTTATCCGTGGGGGCGGTAAGATAAAAAATCGTGGGTAAAGTGCGTTTACCATTAGCTGCATATTCAATTCGAAAAGAGCGAATTGGATTGATAACGCCTATGGTGGACCGCACATCTTCAGAGACTTTGACCGTTTCGGGATACAATGCTTCGTTGATCTTAGTTTCTAGAGAGGTAGCTGTAGTATCATTTTCAATAGGTTCAAATGGACCGGCCCTTTCCAACACTTCTTTACCATAAACAAGTTCGTAAGCCCCGTGTTCGGGTTTACCGATAACGTAAAGTGATTGAATCTCTTTGGTTGCTACCTCACCCCAGCGAATACGATCAACGCTAATGCCCTCCAACGGATTGCCATGGATATCGGTCTCCCAAACTCGAATGAGGTTAGGGTCATTAGGTATATCGTTAGACCAGCGTACATTTTGTACCCCAGCAACGTTATGAATTTGTGCAAGAAGGTCCGAGAGTCGAATAACGCTACCGAAGAACTGATTGGCAAAGAAAGTTTCGATAGCTTCGTGTATTGCATTGTTGACCGTAGACGAGGTAGCTTGCGGTGCGTAGATTACAGTGATGTCGAGCTTGAGGTATCGGATACGAGCCTTATGTGCAAGAACATCGGTGGTGACTTGGCGACTTGCCTCTAAAGCAGCCTGCAAATCTTCGATATTCTGATCATAGAAATACGGTTCAATTTCAATCATTGTCGGACCAAAGACTTCGCTAAACTTTTTCCCTGTATATGCGGGCTCTGGTTTTTCTTTAGTTGGAATACCTTCTTCGGGACCCCCTTTATCTCCAGGAATTGTGGCGCTCCACTCAATACCATCACGCGCCCGAATGGTACCCGAGTATCCAGAAACATCATGTACCAGCCAGTAATGAACCCCTCGATAGTATTTACTTGTGCCAATAACGATTTGTGCTGGAATACCAAGAAGGGGCTGTGAAAAAAGTTGTGTGAGAATGTTTCCTTCAAGTGGTCGCTTTGTAGTTTCTCCATCTCGACGATAATTCTCGTAATAATACATGCTTGTTGGGTTATCCACAAATGATTGCGAATTACCAGACAATGGAGCAGTGAAGATCGTGGATGTTGACTGTTCATTGGTGCCGTCAATGTAAACGTCTACTGCATTAGTGACGTTATGTTCTACGCTGTTACGTGAGGAAGACGATGTGTAAGCATATTCAAAGAGCACCACATCGTTAGGTGACAGGGCCGTGATCGCTTCTTCACTACCAAGATAGACGTTAGTAAAGGTGGCGTTGGGCTGATTTTTGCCAATGATGTCGGTACGTGGATCTACGCCTACACCGTCGATCATTGCACGTAATGTGTCTCCCTGAATCAATGGTGGATAATTGAAGTTGAAATCTACACCTTCACGAAAAAAGAATTTGCTGATACCAGATGTGATATCAGAAACGAAGGCTGGCAGACCTTTCCAAATTTCCTTGGCAAACGGATTTGTGGATAGAGCCGTTGTCCACTTGTTAATGAGTTCAGCTTCTTTTGCAGCTTTACTACCAATAAAGACCCACCCATTTTCGACGGTAGCCGATAGATTTACAGATGTTTCGAAAGTTGTGGCTTTTACAGAACCGGCTTTGACAGTTCCTTTGGCTATAACTTTAGGATCGTCTTCACTAGAATAAACTTCAACCGTCATACCTTCTTCGATACCGCTTGTTGAAGCAACGGTAACGACCTTAGTTCCACTTGTACCCGATCCCCTGATCATAATGGGCCATGGAACTCCTGAATATTCTTCACTTCCACCATAAGCATAAGTGGTTGTGTCATCTCCTGCCGGTACCTGGATGTACTCTTGGTATTTGGAAATCGGTCCGATAACGTTAGCCTTAGTGCTGAAGGCTGTAGCCACAGAGAGCGCAAGGAACTGATCTTCGGTGCCTGCTAAGTTACGGAAGACCGTGTTCTTGAAGCGTGTCTTGAGGCTGTTGTCATCTTCTTGATCAGTACCTCCAGTAGTAGCCGCAGGATTTGTGACGGAGGTGATGCCTAAGACCGGAGCAAACGACATGATCGTGACTGCTTCGGCTGGTACATTCCCAATAGAGCCAGGATTTTTTGCCTTGATTGGGACGAGTTCTGTTTCTTTTTCTCCAACGTGCAACGTTACTGTTGAGGTAGTGACGAATTCAGGTAAGATGCCATCTGTAGCTGTTGATATATGGGACTTCAAAATTATCCCTGCTGGGATAACGATGTTGACTGTGGCCGGGACGTTACGCTTGAACTTGACGAAACCCGTAGCTGTGGTTGCTACCTGTCGTTCGAATCCAAAGAGAGACATGAAGTTGGTGAGGTTAGAACCGAACTTACTATCTACATTGAGGGCTTCTTGGAGCCCTACTAGGTCAACGGAGCTTTCGGCGATGGCATTTGATACTGTATCGAAGATAAGGCGCTCAGGTGTGCCTACTTCAGCCGAGATAGTTGGCTTGAGCAGGCGAATCTGTGCGACCATCTGTTCGCTAAGCTGGCCCTGACTAAGCACCGGCATAGCTAGCTACTCACCGGAATGCTAATTTCAAGTGTGTCGGTTCCAATTTCAAGGGTGAGGTTGCAAAGGAGATGGTCTTCGGCAGACACAAAATTGATACTGACTACACGAAGTAGAATCTCCTCAGGCGTAAGCGTTGGCTTGCCGAATTTGATCGCATCATCTTCGTTACGTGCAATCTGCTGTGCCTGGTAGTTCTGGCATATGCGTAGTAGCTCAGAACGTACAACAGCAGCAGCATGATTGAAGTCTTTTGTACCGATAACGGTAGTTTCTGGATTGATCAGGTCTTCCTCTAGGATCGATCCGAATTCGGGATGGAGTTCCTCGAAGCCAAGGGGCGTCAGGATGGAGCACACAAGATCCTGCTGGAGCTTGGCAGCATTCACAACGGTTCCAAGAGAAGTACCGCTCAAGCCAAGGTCGCCGTTCTGAAGGAGTAGACTAAAGCTCATCAATGATTAGTCTTTGATTTAGGGTATTAGTTTGGGGGATAGGGACCCGGACATCAAAGATATCTCTCTAAGTTGTCCTTCTTCGTTGATGAGGATTCTTCCCGACGCGGCGCTTATTACCGTATCTCCTGGTTCTGGTTTGATTCCTTCTTGCGTGCCTTGTTCCTCATATATTCCTTCTAAGAACCATGATCCATTTTCTTCGCTTACCACCCACTTCTCTCCAGGCATTGGCCAACGGAATAGAGGCGTGTAATGATAAGCGTTGATAGAAATAACCTCGCCATTCCTGGTTTCTGCTTCGATAAGGCGTGTGGCGGGTTCACAGGTTATGATCTTGACGCCGCGTTTGAGTTGTAGATTGATGTGATCGCCAAGACCCATTAGAATCCCGTCTTCTGAAGGGCGTTGTTACCGCCAAAGGCATTACTATTTTCGGCATTCGTCTTTGGATTAGTCTTGATTGGAAGCGCCGGACGTTGTGTCGGTGCCGTGGCTTTTGCCTTCGTTTCATCACGTAGAGGCTCGATTGATGCATCTACCATATTTGGTGGAAGCTGTTCTTCGTTAGGAACGGGTTTTTCATTGACGTAAAGAACAGATGGTGCAGTAAGCTTAGCGACCGTTTGATAACCGTTAGTTGTATCCCAGGTATGTGTGACTTCTTCAATAAACATCTGGATTCCATGTGCGGGGAAACCTACCTTACCCCCAGGGAAAAGCTCTGGCATAAATGTGAAAGTAAATGGAGTTTCGAATTGACGAGACCAACCAAGAAGGAACTGTTGCCAGGCCAGAAGGCACTCATAGATTGGGCTAGTGACTAACGGAAATTCCTCCTTGGATACACGAGGGCCATAGCGTTGGATGAATTCAACAGCCTCCTTATAATTCATCGAGCCAGCTACACCAGGTCTCTTTAGATCAATTTCTTCTTGTTCGAGATTGTAAAGTACTCCTTCTGATGTCATCGCTTCAAAGATTGTCATCATTCCGGCTTTTTCTTCGATGACGAGTGATACGCCGGGAGTCGATGGGTTAGCCGGATAGATGGGATTGCCTAGAGAGAAGACGTGCGTAACAAGGTTTTCATCATTGAGTTCGATACCGCCTTCGAGAATCTCAATATCATCTATTAGCCAGTACGCATCATGATGACCAAATTCACCGAAGTAGTCTGGGTAAAATGCATAGAAGTCTCCGTTTGGTAGCGACTGGAAGCTGCGCAAGGAAGCCTGGCAGACCTGCTGAACAAAAGGCATAAGCGACGTGGCGTTTATCAATGACTTTTGACCTCCAAAGATTTGAGCCTTGTATCGAGCTTCGGCTGAAGGGAAACTAATGTTAGATGCAAATGCCGCCGCGCTGGCTTGACTAAGAATAGATGCACCCGATGACCCTTTGCTTTCTCCTTCGGTTTCCCCTTCGGTTCCTGCAAGTGCCGGTGCCGGTTCTCCTGTATACGGTTCTTCAAGTTCGCTATTCTTCAAGTGCATCGATTCGTATTCCCCTACGGTAGGCCATTCACTTTCTTGTTCGCCGCCCCATCCTGCACCTTCCTTGGGATTTTTATTCCAGCCGGTGCTGAAATATCGCCCGTTGATTGTCATCCACTCGTGGGTTGAGTTTGCGTAGATCGTGACACCCTTACCCTTAGGTCCTGGTCCTGATGCACCAATACTTCCATAGACGTGCATCATTTCACCCGAGGTTCCGAACGATGATCCCGTAGGCACAAAGCCCCCGGCAGCAAGGATAGCTAGTACGGAGCCAGAACAATCGAAACCATTTACCTCAGCACCGCCAGACTCATGTTCAGTTCCCATGCTTGGTGTACCAACGTGTTGATGACCTCCTCCCCAAGAGTATGGATAATTCTTATTGCTTATTTCAGAGGCACGGGAAATCATTACATCTAGTCTTGTACGTTGCCCACTTCCGCTCTTGCCTTTGGTTTCCTTTGAGTTACGTTGTGTTTCTGCTGGTTGTTCTAAACCACCCTTGAGAGGTAAACCCTTGGTAGATTCAGGTGGATATTGTGAAACTAGACGCTTGGCTTTAGCCAGTTCTGTGGTCCATCCGGGATAGCCTTCGCTACCTTGTGTCGTCTTAGCCCATTCCTCCCAATTTCCTTCGCTCTTGAGATTTGGTTTTTCGACTCCTCGCATAACAGCAGCTTCACAGAAAGCTTCTGTTGCAATGCTCGTGCTCTCGGCTTCTGCCTTCGTATAAGATTTGGCCCCATAAGGCTTGTAGGTAGGTTGACCTGCAAATTGGAACTGGAACCATCCCTGCGCCCCGCCGCTTTCTCCTGTAATGTTCTTCTGGTCGAATCCACACTCGCACAGAGATGTGCAGATAACAAATTCGGGGGGTAAGTTGAAACGATTTGCTGTTGTAGTCATCGTTTCTACGACTTCCTTGGTATTGGTCAAGTTACCAGTTGGCGTACCTTTACCTTCTCCACCTCCTGGACCTCCCCCTTTTCCATGAGAGCTAGTGCCAATAGCTGCATCCCAGAAACGAACGGAGTCTTCTTGCGCCGATTTATCATTCTGTTCAAAGTCATTCCACAACTTGTTGATCAATTTGGGAACCGAAGATGGGACATCCTCGATCCATATTCTCTCGTCTTTCCAGTCGCCGATAAACGTAAGGATAGCCCAGAGCAAATTGGCGAATGAACCATCGTTGGTTGCATACTGACCGCCTTTTTCAACTCCGAAAGGCACTCCATTTTGACTTTGCTGAAAACCTTCTTCGCCAGCCTTGGCCTTCCATTTGGCTGCTAGTTCTTGACCTTGACCCTGTTCAAGCGCTCCGGTACCTCCGGCACCAGCAACCCCGCCTGTTGGGCCAATAACACCTTCCCCTGATGAATTGACTTGACCTTGTGTCCAACCAAAGTGTTCAAGCAAACTGAGCGTGTATGGCTGTGCAAGCTGATACCAGGTGTAAAGAAGTTTCTTGAGCGTGCAGGAGGCTTCAAGTGTGATTGGCCCCGGACGCATCTGGTAGTACGGAGATTTGTCTAGGAAGCCCGTGAAGACTTGGACGGGATGGCCTGGTGTACGCTCCAGAAAGATCGTGATCGGGTCCATAGGATGAAAAGCAACTTCACCTGGCCGAGTAAAAATACGATCGGGATTACGAAGTGTTAGCTTGGCGGTTGATACCTGGTTTAGCTTTCGACCGATCTCGCCGCCAATTATGTACTCTTGAAGATCCATGATTTCTTCTTTTGTATTCTTTACATATGCCCATGCCTTAGGAGAGTAAACCAGGCGTTGAATATCAGCCACTGAAACCACCTCCTCCGGGAAGTTGTGGTACAAGTTCTGCTTCTTTTAGTTCTGGTGGAGATTCGGGTAGTGGAGCGGGGGTTGCCTTAGGCTTTGATCCTGTAGCTGTTTCTTGCTTACTATAGGTAGGCTGATACGGTGTAGTTAGACCTTCGAGAACACTTACCCAACTGGTTTGCTGATTTTCAAATACGCTGGCAGAAATACCCTCGTAGATACCAGCGAACGATTGTGCAATGGAAAAATTGAAGTCAAAGATTGGGGCATATTCTCCTCTCTTATGCTTGCGTTCAATACGCTGCACAAAACCCTGTACACAAGTTCGTTTATGTGGCCCCTTCATTGTGCCTTCGCCTAAAGTTTCTTTCGGATGACGAACCTCGAATCCACCGCCCTTGATCTCTAGTTGTGTGATGTTGTTTGCTGCGTTACCTACGGCCTTCTTTTGTGCTTGGTGGATGAACTCCGTTAGCACACCGTAGTCTCCCTGATCGAGACATTGACCCTTGATAGTGAGCGAGGGGAGTGTGAGATTATGTGCATAAAAGTCGCGGGTGTAGCGAGCTTGTGATGTTGTACCACTAATGCCTATACCAAGAGTCATTTCTTGAACAAAGAATTCGATCTTCGAGGTTCCATCGCATAAGATTGCATTGGCTCGTGAGAAAGCTGCGGTACGCCTACCTTTGCCGATACGGGCAGCTCGGATGTCATACGCTTGTTCTGTCTCGGGTACCACCCCAGCCCATGAGGTGGGCACGTAGATGGGTAATGAAGCACTGTTGAGTTCGGCTGACATCCTATGGATTAGGCTACGTTATGCTCTATTCGTTGTAGCCTGCTATACTGCAAGGATGGAAAAATTCAGATTAATTCTATCTCGATGGCTCGATCCAAATAGTACGATGGATCGACGGCTTAAGTCTAAGCTTTACTTTCAGGAGCCCCTATCCTGGCTAGAGCTTCGGCGGGCTCGCCGAAAATTCTTTGGTAAGCCCGTACTCGATCATTACAATAAAATCGACACATAGGGAATCCTTGTGCTATACTGACGAGAGTCAGCGTCGAATCAGCGGTTATCGGCCCGTAGATAGCCGATTCATGCCTGAACTAGAGATTAGCAACCGTAGCCTCTAGCGCTGACTTTTTATGTCTGCTATACTGCTGTGCATATGAGCAAAGTTATCAAAAATCACATAGGCGACAGCGTAGAAGGATATGACACGGATCGTAAAATTCATCTTTGGGGAACAATTGTGTCAATTTATGACGATGTTGTTTCTATTGTTTGGAAAACAAAAAGAGGCGAGTCTCAATGATCGGTCTTAGGATATATCGTCATATTCGAGAATGTAAATCATTACGACCAACAGAAACTTTGAAACAAGCGTATAAACATTATCGTTGGGTACATACACTCAAGCCGGGAAATATAGTAATGGCTCCTGGTCCCGAATCTTCTATTCTTTCTTCTTGAGCTTGGCCCCAGGAATCGTTTCTGTGCCGGTTTCTCCTGTTCCTGAATTGCCAAAGTTCGGCTTGGCCCCTAGCGCCGTCAGCGCTTGGAACTCAGTGTCGTTGAGGTAAGACGGAAGTAGAGAGTTGTAATAGTCTCCGATCTTGACAGCCCCTTCAGCCGCTTGCTTAGCAGTAGCTTCTACAAACTTGTCGCCGAGGAACGTGCCCGGCGCGATAAATGGATTCTGAGCGGGGTTACCAGACTCGGGAGAGATAGAACCTTTGAGTGAAAGAAACTCACTAGGTACTGTCTTCCCGTTGATCTGTTCAGTGCTACCAACTTCCAATTCTTGGACTATGAGTTCTTGGAGCTTGCTAACATCGGGAGACTTATCAACGACGTGAGCTTTCATCTGCCATTTAGGTGCCACCGTTTCGGTTGCGTATGTAAATCCGGGAGCCTCAAGTGGCTGGATTTCAAAGCGCCATCCACGATGTGCATACTCCATGATCATCGGAACCTGTGTGTATTTGTCCGAACTAGCGGACGTACTGCCCTGTGAAGCAACTGTAAAGTATTCCATGAAGAAAGAATAAATTGTTTCAGCTTCAGCGTATTGACGGAGCGTACCTTCGATAGTTAGATCATCAATATAGACACTGAGGATTTGTACCACTTCGCCTCCGTAAGTGGGAAATTGAGCAATGTTGAGAGCATACGCCCAGGCAATTTCATCCGCGCCTGTAATCACCACGAGCGGCTCTCCGCCGTTGACGAGTTCATGCTGAAAAAGTATTTGAGTAGCGGACATCAGCTAGTTCCATGAGTGGCTTCAAAACGGGATAGTCCTTCTTGCGCTTTATTAGCTGCTGCCGATCCCGCACTTTCGCCTGCCCCCGTAACATTAGTTGCTCCGCTAGAAGTGGACTTGCCTCCAGCATTACTTTCTTCCTTTGGAGATTTCGCATTAGGAAACTTGAGCTTTAACCATTTCTTGGCTTCTCCGGTCAATTCGACTTTGGCATTTCCTTCATTTTCTTTTTCGATATTGACCGCATTGATCTTTTCGAGAGCTTTGGCAATTTCCCCAGGCTGCTGTGCCAACTTATCCTTCTTGATATTTGCGAGTTCTGGCGCACCGACACCTGCTTCTTCGGCCGTCTTATAAAGACCCTTAGGTCCTTGCAGTTCTTTGCCTATTAGTTTTTGCTCGGTAGCGGTTAGGCCAGTATCCTTCTTTGCGCTAGCTAGTGCAGAACTGATTTTGTTACTTCTATTTTTTGCGCTTTCTTCGGTTCGGCGCAATTTTTCTTCGAGTTCACCCTTCTTTTCTCCACCAAAGAAACCGCCACTAGGTGTTGCTGAAATTTCTTGCTTGAGTTGTTGGATATAGGTTTCTTCGTGCTTTTGGGTTACTTCTTCATGGTATGCAATTTGAGATTCGTGATTATGCTCTTGGTTTCCTTGTTGGTAGCCTACAATGTTTTCTCCGATTCTTTTCGATTGATGTTCACCTTCCGAAACTACTTTCAATTTTGAACCAATTTCATGCAAGCGTTTACCTTGTTCTGCTGTGGGACCTCCAAGCATGTGGATGTACGCATACTTTTCTTCTTCAGGAGTTACTTCTTCTACTTCTCCTTTGGCATTTGTTTTCTTTGTTCCATGTTGAGTTGGGGTATAGCCTTCTAATTTTTCTACGGTCTTGAGCGCACTCAAAGATTTCATGGGTCCACTCATGCTTTCAATGTCCCACGGTTTGACACCTTCACTCATAGCTTGTACTTGACCAAATGAACTTTGATTTATGCCTTGAATGATATTAGGGTTCATCCCGGTGATTTTCGCGACTTCTCCGTACGCTTGCATTCCGTGGATCATGCTGGACCCTCCCTCGACCGACTTAGCCGCGAACTCTTCCATCCCGCTCGTAACCTCTTCCAGAGTTTTGTGAAGGATCTTCGCTGCTTCGGGCAATTGTTCTAAGGTCTTTTTGAGTTCTTCGGGGGTTGCTTGACCAAACTTTAGCGCATTTGTCGTTTCACCCAACTGCTCAATAGATGTGGGACTGTTGAATCCTTTCTTTACAAGGGGCGCTAAGGTGTTTTCTAGCGTGGCTTGATTGCCGCCGACATCGAATCCAAAGGCACCCCCTTCGCGTTGATTACTCCAACCTTGAGCCACGAGAGCATTCTTCAAGTTATTTGATTCTCCAATTCCAATTCCGGTACCTAAGAGACTCTGTTCAAGAGCATTCGTTGTTGCTCCGAGACCCTGCTTTGCTGCGGGCGAAGAAAAGGCCGCGATCGGGTTCGGAATTCCTGCGATATGCGAGGCATTGATGCCCGTCCCCGCCTGTGGAGAATAACCTAACGACGAGCCCATACTAGAGGAAGCAAAACCGAGGTCCAAGATTGGCTTGATATAGCTCTTTGCACCTTGATATACGGCGGCATATGTTGGAACTTTTTCTACCGCTGTATTGAGCTTTCCAGCAACACTTGCCCATTGGTTTTGTTCTCCCGATTCTGGATCTATTTCTGCTCTCGATGTAGCTGCTTTGCGTGCCATGCGTAGATAAGCATCCAACTTGAACGATCCGTACTGAGGAATAGAATACTGTTCCTCTTCAATAGCTTCTCGTTGTGATTGGGATACTCCTGAAATAACGCTTGGTGGTCCTCCAGGATGTCCCCCAGGGCGATTAGGAGGATACGAAAGTGGCGGTTGTTCTTGACCTGTGCGCAATGGCAAAGGCTCAGTAGACCCAGGGGGCTCAGAGACATCGGGATTCAATTGACCGGGCTCAGATGTACCAATCTTTGCTCCAGGGCCAGCTTGAGAGATAAATTTGCGCTCAAGGGCTGATGGCTCAAGTTCTTCGAGCCCTATTTGAGATGAGCGTTGCTTCTGAGCCAATGCTAACTCCATGGTTGGGGCAGCAAGAGCTTCGGTGTGTCTATCAAGGCTTTCTATGGCCCTCTGGAGCCCTTCAGAGGCGCGGCGAGACGCTTGTGCTGGATCTAGATCATCTACTGTCGCCATTGACTATTACGCTTACGATTGGCTCTATTTCTGCTTGACAAGGCGCTTGTGATCTGATATGCTATAAGCATCATGGGTCCGGAACTTACACTTCTCGCAATATTTCTCATATGGTGTCTTTGGGGGGCGCTTCGCGGATTTGTACGATGGCTTATGGGAAAGCCTACAAAACAAACGCTATGGACTTGTCTTAGAGTTGAAGGAAGGCTTATACCGGAAGGCGCTCGTTGGATAGTTGTTGAAGCCGATGGCTCAAAGCGTTCGTGGCAAAAGGCATCTTGGGTCAACAAGTCAAAGTCTCCGAGCAGACGGCAAACCAATACTAGCGTCACGCTACACGCAGACGGCAAGAACTGGCTCTGATGACTAACCAATTTGGAATCAGTTCTAGAGGTCGTTTTGCCGAGCGTTTTCAGTTACGCAATCCAAATCATCAACGATTTTCTGCTTTTGGGCACATGGGTAACGGCGGTACATGGGATGAGTAAAAGAGCATAGGCTCTAACCGCCGTCCCTCAATAGATGGCTGTAACCTTCAGGCATCACATCAGGCGCATTCGATACATCGGGGGGAGTATAATCATCACCCTCCCATGCCTTTATCATCTCCTCAAACTCATCCTCTGTTGTCGGCTGCCATAGTTGCATGCCAGGGCCATCAGGCATCAAATCTTTGCCATATAGCTCCTTCCACATCTCCGGATTAGAAATGAGCATTGAGCGTTCAAGATCAACTTGATCGTTATCATTCTCGATTCGGTTTTCCTCGTCATGCAGACACATGACAAGCTCAGCCTGAAGATCGTTTAGGGCTGGATATCCAAATCGGCTAGTGCGGCTGAAATATCCGGCCCTATCAAGGAATCGGGCGAGGGCTGCGAAGGGTCCCGATTCCTCTCTGATAAATCCTGTAACTCTCGAATGCCATTGAGTGCTTCTTGCTCTAGTTCCAGATAACGAGCATAGAGGAAAGAGAGCGTAGGCTGATACCATTTCTGTGTGACATAGTTTAGTCGTGCTTTGGTAAAATCGTTCAGATCAGGACCAGCCTTGATGCAGAACTCGTTGTCACCGTCTACGGACGTGAGACTTAGACCGACTTGTGCATTTGCCCAGACCTCTCCCTCGGAGATTGATCCACGCCATGGCTGTATCACAATAGAGACAGCGGCCTTCTCAGAAGGATAAAGTGTGCGCAGCGTGAACGTGTGTCCACAGAACTCAATCTCTTTTTCTATGTGACCGAGAAATACAAGTCCGCGCACGGGGATTCGAATCTGGTCTGTAAAGAGAGAGAACGGATCTATGCGCTCTTCCTCTGGGGGTGCTGTCTTATCTATCTTATCTGGCATATTTCCTCCTGAAGTTTTGGTCCCTTGCGTTCATTACATGTGGGATGTGATGTTTGAACGTTACTGTAGGTATGCAGTCCACCTTTGGAAAGAGGGATTACATGATCCACATGAAACTTGCCGATGACGATCTCTTTACATATACCGCAAATGCCTTCATCGCGCTCAAAAACAACTTGAGGATCAATCGACTCTACAAATTGGTTGCGCTTATTGGCACGACGATTTAGCTCACCCTTTCGTTTGAGAGTACGCATACGTTCCGGGTGCTCTTTAGCCCATTGTTCTTTTTGTTGACGATTGCGCTCAAAATTTTCGGCATAATTACGAGCATTTTGAGTTTTCATCTCTTGCTTGTGATCCGCGTAATAACGTTTGGCATATGCAATTCGCTCTTTGCGCTTTCTTGCACGATAAGCGGAAAAGTATATGCGAGCCGCCTCGCTACAGAGGATGCAACGACATCTTTGATTGGAATAACAACTAAGGGTGCCATGTACCGAGGGCATCTCCTTAGTATAGCAGATTAGAGGGGATTATCTCTTATAGCGAATGCTAAGCTGGGATTTCCGTTGCGCGTAGTGTATCGATAATTGATCGTGAGCTGCTTAAGTACTTCCATCGTGCCAACAGCAATCTGCTCGCCGTCCTGTACTCCAGTAATTACGCATCCGTGGTACTCCTCTGTATATGGAGTAATTGGTGAACCCGCAGGTCCCGATGCTCCAAGAGGACGAATGATCTTAGTAATGGCGGTCTTTGATGGAGACGCCTGTGCCTGACGGATGAAGATATCTACGATATCTACCGCGCCCATGAAGATACCACCGTTATTTGGACCAGTCAATTTGAAATTGGTACTCTGGTTTTCAGGTGTTTCAGAACCGAATGGACCATTCTTGGCACCGAGTGTGAGTCCTAGGCGATCCCAAACCTTGGATGCAGTTCCTCCGCTACCGAATAGCTCGAATAGATTGAGTACAATCTGGCCTGGTCCTGCTGCGGCTGGTGTAATAATCTCGATCGGATAAGGCTCATCCATTGGCTGAATGGCTGACATGCCTCCACCCACCGGCTGCGGTGACGTATGAGACACCTGCTGACAGAATGTGATAGGGAATCCACCGAACGTGAAGATCGTAAAGACTCCGCCTACGCGGACTCTGGATTGGAAGTTGGGGTCTACAGATGCCATCTAGTTATTACCCAAGCGATCCGCTCTGTGAATTTTCGACAATCGAAACCGTCTGACTTGAAAGGTCGAGAGAGAATACGATATCGATGTAGTTGAGCGTGAATGCCGGTCGGTATGAGAAGCTCGCCGTGATTGTGGTCGGTTCTAGTGAAGCAATCTGAACCACAGGAGTTGCGAAGTCTACAAGGTCGCCCGCTGACTGGAGAGCACTGAGGACACCAACGATTGCAGAACGCACGATAACTGGTGAGTTGCCATCAGCGATAATCTGACCGATGATCTGGTTTTCAAGAGTTTCTTTGACAGATTCGACCATGAGGAACTTGGCGCGAACTACAGATACCTCAGAGCGAGATGCTCCATGTGTGTTATCCAATGAGATTGCGTGACGGCAACGGATCTGTCCGCCTTGAATCTGCTCAATGACGAAGAGTCCTTCGCCTGCATCTTCGTTCTTCTGTGCAGGAGTTCTGAGATCGCGTACTTTGGTAAATCCTGTAATACCCTTACGAGTAAGTGATGAGGCGACTGGACGTGAAGCAAGTGCTCCTGCGACTGCCGCTGCCATGTATTGGCCGCCGATGTTTGCTTCGCCACCTTCTGGTAGCGAGATACCGAAGTTACCACCATTGATGAGGAGGTTCTGTGCTGCTAATTTGCCTCCCGCATAAGAGCGGACGTTGCGAGCGTGTTCCCAAAGTTTTGCCTCCAAGGCTTCTGTGCCGGTGGAATCCTCACCAAAGACACCGTAGATAAACTGCTCTTCAATTGCGCGATATTGCTCGTAGCCCAAGACTGCGCTAAAGATTGAGTTCATTATGCTGTCGGTGACTTTGCCTTCTGCATTACCTTGGCCAACGACCGGAACGATTAAATCGATAGCTTCGACTAGGTTGAGAGCTTTGAATGTAACTTCCCAAGTTTTTGCTTCTGCAATTTTTATAGCTGTCGGTTGTTCTGCGTTGGTAATGAAGCCGCCTGCGTTGTATTCTGGTTCAGTACCGCCAGTTAGAGCAAAAAGCGGTTGAAGAATTAGATTACCTGCGCCGCTTTCAAATGCCTTTTGTGCAGCAAGACTGAGCGGTGATGTGTATTCACCTTTGTTGTTCTTTTCAAGTGCGCTTCCGAAGCGGTTCTGAACTTCGTTAAAGTTGTAGAGACGGATTGGGTTATAGTATCCAGCCGGTACGTATGTGTAGGTGACGTTGACAAGCTGGTTAGCCCCAATTAGACCGCCGTTGATACGGATGACAGCGCCCAATGTTTTGTCTACTTTGTAAGCGGTGCCTACTTTGAACCCTTCACCTGTTTCCGAACCTTCAGAAGGATTGGTTGCGCTATAAACCGAGATGACTGATTCAAGTACTGATCCAGGTAGAGATGCGAGAAATGGAAGTGTTGTTGGTTCCTTTTCAAAGACGAGTGTTGATTCTTCTGTTTTCGTAGCTGCGATACTAAGTGTAATTTCTTCTTCACCTACGACAGAGGTCACTGTCGTTTTTGGGGCAATACCTGAGCCAGTTACCGTTGAACCGTTTGCAACTAGGGTACCTAGTTCTTTGGTTTTGGTTACTTTGACAGCTTTGGATGATTCTGTAAGTTTCGCTTTTGTAATTTCGTATGCCCCGCCACCCAAGCGCACTTGATCTGTGCGTGTCTGATGGCCTAGCGTCAGACCAACGAGAACTACTTCAGAGGTTGAAGAGATAATCGGGACGACCTGTGGGGCCACCGCCTCGGTGATCGTTACTCCTGGGGGCACATATGGCTGCGGCATCAACCATTATCATCCAGAACCGAAAGCTTTGTAAGCACAAACTAGAAAGCTACGATATGAAGTGCGGTTCAAGCGTAGCTTTCAAAGTTGCCCCTGCATCAAAGGCGCGTCGCCGGTTCTCAACGATCGGCGGGAAATTGTAATAGTCTTCGTTCGGCACTTTGCCTTCGGGAAATTCATCCGGTTCAACCTCTCCATATTGACCTTCGGGATCAGACGAGATACCAGCCGTATTCCATGGGTACATCTTGACACGTTTGACCAACCCAAGAGCGCCTTTGTCGCCTTTCGGTGTGATGCTGTAGAACTCACCAATAATTGGGACGCGATACTCGCATCGGTAGACCCAAGTGTCCTCTGCCATCCATGGAGCCATTTCCTCGCGGTCTCCATATCCTGAAAGTAAATCGGTGTTGACCGCAATGAAGTGCCAATTTGAGTATGGGCTAAGTCCAATGGTGTCGTAAATACGTTCCTGGAAACTCTTACCCTCTTCTCCCACGACACCCATTTGCACGACTTCAACCAGGGCGTCAGCTATCTTGTCACGGTCAGGCGAACTGAGTCCATAAACCTCAAACGCTATGTCCCCATGATAGATGCTGTGGTGATACTCGATGAACTTTTCATCAATACTAAGTTCACCTCGCAACGATAAAGTAGTTTCACGAGTTTCGAATGAGTTCTTGTTGATCAACACACTTGATCCGCTCGTAATTCTAATAACGATGGCATCTCTCGGTATTCCGTTGCCTTTGACTTCGGTAATTCCGGGATAGAGGTCTTGGGTCGTCGCGAGTCCAGTGATTTCCCCGGACCCTTCGGTGATATGACCAGTACCTTTGAGTTCAATTATGTTGGTTTCAGGACCCCACTCTTTATGGCCTACCCCGGCGTTCTTGAGTTGCTGCTCATAGAACTTGATGACTACAGATGGGAAGTTGGCGCGCGATGTTTGATAGTCAGGACCGATTTTTGCTTTGAGCAGACTTGGATCTTCATAAAGCGCAAAGGCATCCTGAAGCGCCTCGGTTATTGTTCGCTTGAGAAAGCTGCGATATTGTAAGGTTTGTTGACTTAGATATCTAGGTTTTACTTTTACAGGATTAGGAACAATGGATCTTTGATCTTTTTGACTCATGCCATCACCTTATCGCTCTTTCGATAATTACATGATGGATGTGCTAATTGAGCATTGACATAGCTATGCTCTCCGCCCTTAGAAATGGGCACGATATGGTCAATATCAAACCGATCGTGATCTGCCGGGTCTTTACAAATACCGCAGATTCCCTGATCTCTATCCCAAACTACTTGTGGGTCTACGTCCTCAACGAATTGATTGAGCTTTCTCGATCTTCTACGACCAGCGGCTTCTCGAAAAAGCTTTCGTGACCTTTCGACGTTTGTCAAACGCCACTGACGAGCACGTTCGGTTTTCTCTACGGAATGTGTTGCAGCATAATCTTTTTCACAATCAGGATATCTTTCAAGACGACGCTCGCGCCTCTTCTTGACATTCTCTTTACCTTTCTCTGTCTGAGAATAAAGGCGTCCTCTCTCAAGCTTAGTTTGTTTGTATTCAGAGTCCACTGCATATCGTTGACGTTTTTTTGCATTCTCTTCAAGGTGATGTTTGCGAGCATAATCTCGGTGATAGCAACGCTTACTACAAAATCCACTAGGAAGCGTGGCTTTTTGTTCACAGTCAGAAGCTCGACAAGTTTGCTGCGCTAGGTACCGTGGTTTGACTTGGCGTGGGTTAGGAACGACGGATTGCTGATCTTTTTGGACAGACATTAGACCTGCCTCCAGTTACCATGCTCTAAGAATCCGTGCCAAGAACCCATATTGGATTGTTCCACGAGAATCGACGGCGAGACGGTAATTGTGCCATCCTCGTTCTCTACGACATCATGCTTGGCGAGATTTGCCAAGTGTCCGTTAGGGGTACAAGCCGCCCAGTCCCATTTGCCAGGCTCCTGTAGACCCATCACGCGGCCGTATGTACCGGGCCTAAAGGGATTGTCCTTGAAGCTATCGTCCTTTACTCGGGTACCGTGAATAGTCATCGGTCCCACTCTACCTGGTAAATCGGATCAGTTTCCGGGATCTTGGAAGATTCTGCTTGTTGAGAAACAAGATGGCGATTTCCTCCGGCTGTAAGGTCAATCGTATCTTGCTCGCGTCGCCCAAGCCCGTCGCGTTGGAGTGCTGCTGCACCACGCATAGTAATCGGGGCAACCTGCTTCAGGTAATAACGCTCAAACGTCTGGAGAATCTGCTCTGAGGAGTCGATTTCGCAAGTGATGAGAAGATCGTTATCACCGACCTGCGGATACCAAGGAAGGTTGAGGCGCGCTATTTGCGTCCTAATCAACGCGCCCTCTTCGGTGAGTTTATACACGTCTTCCGGTGCGTCTGGAAGAATGGCGTAGGTCAAGTAACCAGGACCGAATCCTCGGTATAGCGGAGCCGCTTCCCATTCGGGTTCTGGTTCTTCTTGGATGATGAGTTCCGCTGGTTCAGTTTCGGTAGCAGGCTTGATCCACTCACCACGTGGAGTCTTCTCGACCGAAACGTAACCAATGCCGTAAGATAGTTGGTCGTCGTGGATCGGCTGCTGATAAACTGTGTCAAGTCCTACACTTGGTTCTGCGATTCCTTTTTCCACATCCTCGATCGTGTACATGTGCTTGATCAACACAGGCGTTCCCATGCGTCGCATAGTTTCTAGCGAGAGGCGGCGACGGCGAAGGATGTCCTGACTGACACCCGAATCTCCCGTATAACGTAAAACGTTATGGTAAATCGGTTTTAGAAGGCCGCTCGGCATAATCAACTATTACCTTCAAGAACGCCGCTCTATGTGCGGATCGAACTCAATACCAGCCGCGAGAAATGTTCTGGGTTCGCAGAGCACCAGACGCCAGAAGCCTGCCTGCCTTACTTGAGACGAGCAAACTTGAGTGGCCAAGCCTCAATTCTTGGCGCTTATATAGCCTTACCATAGAGATCCAGTTTTCGCGCTCTGTGGCGTACGCGGTCTGCCATGCCTGTGCATATCGCGTACGATCCTCGTAAGCGATCTGTGCGCCTTGTGGTACTGGCTGCTCGATGTAAGAACGAATCATATGCCTAAGCACACTGCACATAACACCATTGGAGAGCAAGGGCATCAGTTGATTGATTTCTCCATCTCCGGATCGCGTCGCAAAGTACGAGATCGAATACTGCGTTGGTGGCATCTGAACGTTGATCTCTAGCAACGCTTCAGGAATGAAACGTTCGATTTTCTTGAGATCGAAGTGGGAAAGCGTATAGTCGCGCAGAATTGGTCCACCCTCTACCGAATCAAAGGAATCCTCAAATCGCAACCATACTTCTTCTGCCACAAGTTGAGCTTCAGTCGGTGGCGGAATATGGAATGGGTCATCAACTGTAAAGTTGACCATAACCGACTTGATCTCTTGCGTAACCAAGGTGAATTGTGCTTGTACGAGATATTGACCGGCTTCTTCTGTGTTGGTCCATTGCAGGTAGCCTTCTCCGTTTTCTTCAATTTCTCCTGGCCACTGACTACCTTCAAATTCGAGTGCTATTTTTTCTTCCGCGATGTTTGGTTCTTTGATCAGAGATTCATAGTCGAGCGAGATAGCCGTACCGCTAAGAATCTTGGCTATCGTTGCTCCGGGTTCGATATTGTATCCTCGGACAAGGGTCTTGCCAGCTTCTAGTCCCGTAGTCGATACAAGACCGCTGATTTCGAAGCCTTTGTCGCCCAGTACATTCGGTTCTGGCTTGTGGATGATGCCTTCGGCCGTTTTGAGCGTGGCTGGGTTGCCGATCAAGATGTTGTTAGGACCTTGAATCATGAATTCGACGCCTGCAATGTCTTCTTGGGGTACAACGCCTTCGCGTTCTCGTAGCGCAGCTTTCAACTCCGCGGTATCTCCTCGGGAGATAGGATTCAACTGATAACGAACACCGAGACTCATATAAATTATGTCTCCGTTCTGGTAAACTACAGAGCATGAATGCTGTTGAGGCGCGTAGGAATCGTAAAATAGAACAGAAACGCGCTTGGCGTTTGCGCAACCCCGATAAGGTCGAGAGCTACCGACGAAAACACTATTTGGAGCACAAAGAGGACTACATCACCAAAGCTCTGGTATGGCGAGATAAGAATCCTAAGAGATTCAAGGAAAATCAAAAGAAACATGATGCTACGCCAAAACGCAAAGCTAAGGAAAGGGTTTCACGAAAAGTTTTGAGAGAAAGCGATCCTGAGAAAGCGCGAACAATTAGTAGACGCAAGGCGCATCGTAGACGTGCTCTCAATCCCGAGGGTCACTACACCGAGGAGCAACTACAGGCTCGTATAGACCTGTATGGCGGTCGATGCTACCTCTGTGATTGTGACTGGGATGCCTTGCCTGCTAAGTCCGATGCTCAACCTGGAGAACATTATAAAACGATCGATCATGTGATTCCCCTCAGCAAGGACGGAACAAATTGGCCTGCTAATCTGCGGCCTGCTTGCGATCGTTGCAACTCCAGCAAGCGCGATAACATGCCGACTGAGCTAGTCGCTTGACTTTTGCTACACGATCTGATAGTCTATGGAAATTATATCCTGTAGACCGATCCAAAGGAGCATCATGAACAAGGCTCTTCAGAAGTACAAGTCACTTTCCACACTCAAGAAGGTAGGCATATGGGTGGGAAGCATCTTTGTCCTGTTGATCTTTATCGGGGCTGTGTTTGGTAGTAGCCCGAAGCCAACGACCAAGACTCCAGCGCCGCAGGCACAGGTAGCGAAACCTACCCCTGCACAAGAACATGTAGCCCTGGTCGCAGCTAAACGTCAAAAGCATGACGAAGCAGTAGCCGCGCAGAACGAAGCGAAGGTACGGGCACATGAAGCAAAGGTGCAGGCACAATACCACGCGGCCGAAGCCAAGCATGCAGAAGCGGTCAAGAATGCAGAAACGGAAAAGCGTCTAAATGAAATGAAGGCGCAGGAAAAGAACGCAAGCGCAGAAGAAGCCGAAGAAAATAGTCATGAAGCTGAATGGAAGTCGTCCGAAGGGCAAGAACTTCTTCAGATGATTGGCGAAGTGGCTAAATCTGCTGGTCTAGACCGTGAACAGACGGCGTGTTTCAAGAAGCGCATTACTGAATCGGGTAGCAGCGTTGTCGAAGTGTTGGCAAAGGCGCATAACGAAGGTGCTAACGACGAAGAAATCAAAGGGGATGCCGAATATTGCCGGGAACACGCCTGATTTCGATCAGTCACGAATGCTTAGAGCCCGCCAAGTGCGGGCTCTTTGCTATACTACCCCTCATGCGAATCCTAGATCAAAAAGACCTCAAGGGCAAAAGCCGTATCGATATGGAAAAGTACAAACGCAAGTCCGAAAAGCGTTTGGGTGGACGGGTAGAGATACCTCTCACGGCCGCATGCGATGGTAGGGTGCTTGCAGAAGCACTGCCCGATTCGCCTCCCGACATTGTAGATCGAGCTATTGTTGGCCATCTAGATTCGGCGGAGCTTGAGCAGTTGGGATTAAAGGCCGGTTGGTTTGTCGTATTCGGCGAAAGAGCGTAATGGCATATAACCACGTAGCAGTCTTTGAGTTGGATGGCCAATTTTTGGGGTACGCGGTGAAGGAGGCCAACAACCGCACCCTTCAGTCCACTCATCTCTACGCCGAGGAGGAAGGCGAGGATCTCGCTAAGCGCATAGCGGAGTTGAACGAGTCGCAGAGCATCTTGTGCGTATGGCCGGATGCCCGCGATCCGGAGGTCCAAGCTCTCGTCAATGATCCATCCTTTGAGCCTATCGAGATGAGCGAAGAGGAGGTCGTGGACAATGACAACAGCTATATCATCTACCTCAAGGATGCCGAGGGTCAGGATACCTTCGAGATCGATCAAGAGGCTTCGGTGCTCAAGTACAAGATCGCCAAAGTCCCTGTACGCCCCTCAGATGTGATGGCGAGAACGAAGTCGGCCTGTGAGGTCGTTGCGCGTAGGCGTGCAGGATGATATACTGCCGCCCATGACTGATAAAAAGCGCAGCCTGATTATTGGGGACACACACGGGCATACCGATCGGCTGGAGGCTCTACTCAAGCAAGAGGGTATCATTGATGACTGCCCAGATAGCGGAGTAGTGCGTAGGAACTTCGACGTAGAGACGGTCCAACTTGGTGATCTTGGACACTATGGAGCCGATACGCAAGCTAACGACCGTTCGATTTGGACACATGTGCCTACATGGATAGATGTGATCCTCTGGGGCAACCATGATCGTTGTGTGATCGATGGTCGTCATTTCTTCATGGGCTATCAGAAGCCGTTTCCTGAGACAGTGGAGGCCATCAACAGGGCCAGCAAATCTGGACAGCTACGGTTAGCTCACGCGGCTCACGGATTCTTGCTTACTCATGCCGGACTCCATGCTTCATATGCACATAACAAGGCACCTCATGGTGACGCGCTGGCGATAGCGTCATGGCTCAACGCTCTTGATGGAGCAGATAGCCAGGACGAAGACTTCCTTGCCATCAGAGATGCGATAAGTACCTCTAGGGGCGGTCGATCTAATTATGGAGGCACCCTATGGCGAGACGCATCAGAGAGCCTATATAAGCCCGTGAGGCAGGTCTTCGGGCACTCCTCCAAGGAAAAGGTGCGCACGTATCAGACGGGTAAGACGGGTAACTCCTTCTGCGTGGACATCGGCAATCAATTCAATGGGCGTCTAGCGGCCATGTGGCTGCCGGAAGAAACCGTTGTGGAAGTCAAGCTGGAAAATGATCAGGCTACTCGCGATGCGGAAAATGCAGCGAGGAAGCGAGCAAAGATAATGGGGGACGATCCCTTCTTTGCTCCGGATGGTCCCTGGCGTCAACTGGTGGTCTGATGTCCACCACATTAGACCACAGGTGGCATTGTCAAACGCATAGAGGTTCGCCAATGGTGGGCAATCGCCTGCTGCGTCAGTATGCTTTGGAGCAAAAGCTCAAGCTAGACCAGAATCTCAAGCGTCGGTTAGGTATCCAACCAATAGGCCCCACAAAGACGCGCGGGGCACATAGTCAAATAGTCATAAGCGAATCCATCGCGCTCAAGGTGATGAGTCGCTTGGGCCTCGATCCGTTCGAGGTCGGAATATGATTTGGTTTTGGGTAGCCACTATCCTAGCTTCAGCAGTAGGTAACATGCTGTCATTGGCGATTTGGTTTCATTGGGATATTGAAGGATTTTGGCAACAGCGACGATTAGAGCACGGCAAGCAACTCGATCAACGATCGCTAGAGGCGGCAAGGAAGCATGGCTACAAAACGGATTATTAGGGAAAGAACAGTTGTGCGTCTTTACGCTGACTCTTCGTCAAAAACGGAACGTATTTCTTTGATTCATATTCCAAAGGTTCTTTAGTACTTACGTCGGTACCTTTGTTGCGTATAAGTTCCGCCTTCTCATTGCGTAGGACCTTGAGAGCCTCAATGGGACCTTCGTATTTGGTTGTTGAACGGTATGGCAGGCGATGCTCCTCTATGTGACCTAGAAGCGCATGACCTAATTCAACCCGAATGACATGACGTAGGCGTTGTCTCAGGCGTTGTATAGTTTTCATGATGTCCTTGTGGGCTCAACAGACACGGTTAGTCCCAATACCTCCTCAGGGCGACCTTGTACTCCTTTGATGCGCGCTAGCTTGTCAGATACAGCAGCCCTAGCGTCGTCAGTAAGAGGACCCTGTGAAACGATTGCAGGGTTGCCTCCAGTCGGAACGAAATTCAGGACTTCCTCTGGTTGGCGATTGAGATCACCCAATACAGCCCTAGACTTACCGAATTCACCTTTCTCAAGTTTAGCTTGAGCACTCGGGTCAACATAACCTACTACGACACCCTGCTGGTTGAACTCTGTCGCAACAGTAAGCTTCGTTATTGGCTTGTCGTTTTCATTACGGATCAGAGCTAACGTGGTGTTTGTCTTCTGGATATTGTGAGTCTGTCCAGCGGCGACCCTCTTGGCCGTACCGTCGCCGATAACCTCGACGCGACCCTCATTAGCGCGTAGAATATGGTCGTTCTCATCTCCTGGCTCAAGCGGGAACATATCTCCACGAACGCCGCGAGGTTTTAGCTCGATACGGCGAGTTTTTAGGTCAGACTGGCGCTGAAGCCTGAGTGAAAATGGCGACGTATAGAGGTTACGTACCCATTTGGGTCCTGCGGCATCTTCCTCTGCAAGGGTTGCAGCCTCTGCGTCCTCAACTGCCGCTACCGAGACCTCGATTGCCTTTTGCTTTGCTAGCCATGCGTCTACGGGCGCTGCTACCTCATCCGGGACATGTATCCCTGCCGTCTTGAGGGCGGAGTAAGTCTCTAGTAACGCCGCCCACTGCTCTTCAGTGAACTCGTGCGTCACGGTCTCAATCTTTTTCGGTGCTGCTTTTCGAGGCGCGGGCTTTTTAGCTGTTTTGCGCTTCGCGGGTGCTTTCGTTGCTGCTGCCATCTTAGGCTCCTTATTGTCTATATGTGAACTGATCTTAGACTGCGATACTACACTCTTCATCTTTTATCTAACAGGGAGCATCCAAAATCAGGCATGCGTAGAGTAATAGGTGATGCCCACACAATATAAGCTAGGCGCACTGCCAGCCACCCGCCCCGCAGCACTCAAGGATCTTGACGTTTATGCAACAGGAAAGCTACCTACGCCACCAGCAAAGGTAGCCGTACCAAAGGCAAAGTACCCTATAAATTGCAACGATGTTGAAGGCGATTGCACTATCGCTGCTATTCCGCATCTCAAGGAAGCCTGGCACGCGAAGTATAACTTGCAGTACACGCCGCCAACCGAACCTGAAATCAAAACGGAGTATCGTACACTTTCAGGCGGTGAAGATACCGGCCTAGTTGAGGCAGACGTTCTCAAGACTTGGCAGACAAATGGTCTATTCGGATCAAAGCTTATTGCGTATGCTCCAGTTCAACCAAAGAACATTCTTGGCATCCACCAAGCAGTTGCGTTTTACGACAGTGCTTACCTTGGCATCGAATGCCCTGCATCGGCTCAAGAACAGTTCGCTAACGGAGAACCGTGGACCTACACGGGATCTCCTGTTGAGGGCGGACACTGCATTGTTGCACTCGGCTACACGGCCAACGGCTTGTTGTGTGCAACTTGGGGCGGTATAGCTGAAGTCACGTACAGCTTTTGCGCTCATTACCTCACCGAGGTCTGGTGCTTGATCTCCGGTATTCTTGTGGCACAGAAGAAAGATAGCTTGGGCATCGACATTGCTTCGCTTCAAGCAGACCTGTCCAAGGTCTAGCTCCAAATCCTAAACAAACGGCCATGTAGCTTTGGCTAGTGTCGGTCATAGAATGTATGACATGACAGCTAAAGACAAACGCTCGGTTGAGGCCATCATAGCTCGATGGGTGCTAGAGCAAGAGCGCTTGAAGAAGCCTTGAGCTATACTGTCCTGTATGGGACACGATCCTCATGCATCAGGACTCCTGACAGGAGGCGGTACGCGCCGTTTCAAAGCCCGTGCCAACATCGTTAGAGGCGAGAGCCTAAAGCACTTCCCTAACATCCATATCTCCGATACGTCGGCCATCAAGCGAGAAGTCCCAGGCTTCGATCCTGCATTGGAATTCGAGTACACCCGGCGAGAGCTAATGCTGTTAGCTGAGAAGATTCTCCTTGAAGATTCAAAGCCCCCTCATGAGCCTCCTGCATGGCATAATGCTAAAATAGCGAAAGAGCGCTTCAAGCACGAGATATATTGTGCCAACGGAACACCAGATCCATCGATAGCTTCCGGCATGTATTGGCGTACGCATCCTCAAGGACGTAAATGGAAGTCTTTTGACGCCCGACAAAAGAACGCTGATAGTTTCTATCGCTAACCCTTGACTTCCAGAACCATTTCTGGTATGCTATAGGCATGGACACTACAAAGAAGCACTACTGCGCCTGTAGCAATCGACGCTCCTGGCCTCGGGGGACGCCAGATTGTGTGGATGCAGTCGCCATACGAAGACAAATGTAGCACACAAACTATAGATTTTGCGTAACGTTTGTCCTCGCACGGGCCTTTCTAAGGACAAACGTTACTCAGCTTCTATAGGCCACATCGTCCTGACGACGGCGGTGTTAGTGGCGGTATGAGGATCAGACGCAGCCTCCGGGGAGGCCCGCGCCGGCGGTGGTTCACGCTGCTCGTGAGCTTCGCGGCTCTGCTGGCGTGCGTCTCGCCAGCGACGGCACCCGCTACGTGGCTTGGCAGACTCGGGTCGGGGCGCCCGTAGTCGTGTTCGATACCCGCACGGGAGCGCAGCGGCGGCTGGATCTGCCGGATGGCTGCGAGCTTTGCGGATTCGAGCCAGATGATAGCCGTCAACTAGATGTACACCATCTGGACGAAGACAAAGCTAACAATGATCCGTCGAATCTACAAACGGTTTGCGCCAATTGTCATCGTAATCTCAAACACGTTGGTTCTCGACTCAAGTCAAAATAGCAAAAGAAAAGCCCGCATAAAGCGGGCTCTCCCAAAATCGTTTTTGACGATTTTACAGTCTCCATTCACCTGTCCCAGAGGTAACGCCTTCTCCAGTCCCGAGGCCGGAGAGGTTGAGCTTTGCGGGTGCTGCGTTGGAGCTAGACTTGACGATTCGTGACAATCCACGAGCGTTCAAAATTAGCATTCCGATTAACTCGTCCATAACCCAACCCTTCCAGAACTGCTCGACCTGGTGGTTCTCCTCAACATCGAGAGAGTACATAACAGGGAAGACCCCGATGAACTCCGGCTCGGCTGCGAGGAAGACCTCACCCTGAGGGATGATGATCGAACGCTGGATCTGGAACTCGCCGAAGCTCGTGATGCGGCCTCCTGCGAATACCTCGTCCTTGAACCTAAAGCCTGTGACGTTCAGGTCCCAGTTGTAGAGGTCGCGAATGTCGGCCGGGTGGGCTAGCACGCGACGTGCCTCTAGCTGGTTGATTTCGATCTGTGAAACAGCGTTGTAGAAGTCAGCAGGCTCCAGAGGGTTACCTTCGCCCAACAGAACGGTATGTTCGTTGACGTTACCTTCCGGACCTGATGCTACTCCTACTGCACGACCGCCAGTCGGAGCAAGTCCAATAGGACCTTCACCTTTCTGTGCGTTCGTGAGTGCTGTTCCGAGTCCGACAATTGCCTGCTCAAGAAGTAGGACAAGACGTGCGTCCTCCTGCTTCTGAACGGCCTGTCGTGACTCATCCTGGGCATATTCGACTGCGTTCACACGGAGGTAATACAAGTCCTCCTTGCGGATGCGTGGGAAGGTGGCGAGCCTGAAGAGGCTCGGAAATGCCTGCCTACCCTCGAACGGTGTGATCTTGACCTCTGCGTCAGTTGAATTCAACACATACGCGCGGCCGAGGTCGTCCAGGATGTCATATGGCATGAGGGGACCGCGCTCTAGCGTATCCTCAACAAGGACGTTGCGAACAATACCCTCGTACCTTAGACGGATCTGGATCGGACCAATCATACCCTGGCCGATGCGGCGCATCGCGTTACCCTTGTCTGCAAGGATAGCTTCTAGACGGCCGATCTTCTGTTTCTTGGAGAGCTTAGGAAGATCTTTCAGCTTCTCCTCGTAGTCAGCGGATGCCACTACTTGTCGTTGGAAATTCTCGTACATATCAGTGGCTCCTTAGATTGCCAGCTTGATCCGCAAGACTGACGGGTTGTATTCGACTACAGTTGCGACGACGATTGTGCCTGCTGTGGCTCCACCTTCGCCTTTGAGGGTCAAACGACCATCCCATCCAGGCACAAGTTCTACTACTTTGCCTTTCGGATTTTCGGTGCTGACCGCTGCTGCAATTCCTGCTGGGTTGAATCCGGGAGCAAGTACGTCGTAGTACGAATCCGGACCCTGCCATGCTGAAATATTGCTGGTGTTTTTAACACCATCAAATGTTCCGCCGACCCACTGGCCAAGAAGTCCGAATGGAATCTCTCCGGCTGCGCCGCCTGCAATGGCATAATTTTCGCCCGCTGTCTTGACGAGGACTAGTCCTGGTGTCAAGGAGCCTTCGAATGTAAAGGCAGCGTTTTTACGGGTGAATGGTACTGCTGCTGCGTATCCTGCGGGAACTTCTCCACCTGTAGCAACTCCAGGAACTTGAATTCCTCCAGTTGTGTTACGTAGTGACGGATCAAGATACCCGGATGTCGGTGTAGCCTGGGTCTGCCCCTGCACAACTCTTAGTAATCTTTTCTGCGCCGTTAGATTGATATTACTAGCGTCGCCATAAATAGTCTCTATTTTGTCTATCCTTGTGTTAGCGATTTGATCGAAGCGCCTAAAAAGATTGCTTCATCTATTCCTCAAGACGGGCTATAGATAAAAAATAGTACGAACGTTATCGATATTGTTTAACACGATGATGCTTTGGCACTAAGACGTTTTGTGCTCTCTGTGATTTTTGATCGCGCTCAAGCTTCTTTTCCACATCATCGCGCACTTCATTTAGCCACGCTTTGTTTTCTCGCCGATCAAGACGATCAAAATCTAACTTATTCTTCATGGGCTACTTTGAGAAAAGAGCAGAATCAAGAGTGTCTTCGGCAACCGGCTCTGACTCATCACTAGAAATCACGCTGTCAAATCGCTTAGCAGATGCAGTAGCCTGTCCGAATGCACTTGGCATACGAGTGACTCCTGATGTGCGCTGAGCAGCAAGCTTTCTTGTTCCCGCCGTCTTGACGCGGGAGAGCATGTCCATCTGAGCACCGATCTCCTCATCTGTCTGTGGCGATAGCTCAGCCAAACGATCATACTTGGCGTCTTTCTCGATCAGGCCGAGATCAACTTCCATGTCCGCAAGCTTTAGACCTGCAACAAAGTGAGAGGTGAATCCGTCTGTTGCGATTGACTCTGGGGTTACCGGGTCCTGCTGACGAAGTACCTTGTTACCATCTGTACCAGTCCACTGGCTTGTCGGACCAGAGTTGTTCTCTGGAGTCGTTGTTGCCTGAAGCACATCAACACGCTCGCCGAATTTCTCGGCAACAGGCTGCACGCCCTTGACGGCAGTACCGCCAGAAAGTCCAGGCTGATCGTAGAACGGCTTAGCGTCATATGCGGTACGAGCGGATGATACTCCTCCGCCCCATTTGGCGCTCTCAAGTGACTCGTTGGTTACCGGGTCTGTGAATGCTTTCTCTGTTCCGTCCGAATCGCCGAAGGTCTTAGTAGGCCCGCTGTCCTCGGTTGTTTTGGTTGCGTCAAAACCTGAGTCATCAGATGTCTCAGATGCGGTTGGAAGGCTCTCTGTCTTGTCAGCCTCAACGTCTGTGACTCCGGTTGAACCTACGCCAGTAACATCTACTTGCTTATCGGCCTTGGATGCTGCATCGTTGCTTGGATCAATGACCCCACCAACACCAGTGGCATCTACCCGCGCATCAGGCGCAGCCTCCGGGCCAGTAGGACCATCAGCGGTCTTCTGTGTGCTCATGGTATCTCCTGTATGGTTTTGGTTAGCTGCCTCGATGAGGTCTTGCGCGGTGCGCATAGATGCCGTAACTGGCGTCTGTGGATTCTTCACCACAGTTGTCGTAGCGGGATCGTTTGTAGCAGGCGTTGTGCCTGGAAGGAGTGGCTTCTCAAACTGCTTGATTCGAGCCGCTACCTTCGGGTTTAGCTTTGGTTGCCAACGCATGTCACCCATTACACTTGTGGATGTACCGCTTTTTCTAGTTTGTAAGAAACTACCTGGTTGCTTAGCATTAGGTTGTGGTCCTCCTGGGGGCGGCGCTGGCTGACCTTGAGCTTGCTCTGGAACTGGTTGCGCTCCTTGCGCCATTGCATTGTCTTGCTGTACCTCGTTTTGGCTTCCTTGTGCCATATCGCCCTGTAGCTCTTTAGCCTTGGTTAGGTCAGGATTATCCATTCCCTTAGGGGGCTCAACGTATCCACAAATATCGCAGGTCTCTCCGTCCATGTTCTCTCCACAGTTGTGAACCAAAGCGCCTGAAACTACGTAAGTATGATCGCCCTCGACCTCAAGGTTGTAAATTGGTCCGTCGTAGTCAAACTCTTCCTTAGAGAGAATCTTGTGAAGAGGTTGTCCGTCGAACTCCCACTTTGATCTTCCGAATCGAACATTGCGTTGCGGATCAGATGGCTTGAGTATTTCTGATCCAGATGCGTTATGAACTCGATACACCGGCTTCTTACCTTCGGGATTTTCACGATAAACGTTTGGCTTGACCTTACGAGGAACTCGATGGCCGAACTCAACCATTTGTAGAGCCAATTGTGATGAGGTCTGTCCAAAACTATCTCTAGACGCGCAACCATCACCATCAAGAACTCCTTGTATGACATGTGATAGCTTCTCGTTAGGAAGATTCAACAGATCGGCCGGAATACTCTTGTTCTCGCATCCAGATCCCAACCAATTAGCAAACCATTCGGCCAATGTGCTGCTAGCAACATTGATCCAACGGGCATTAGGTAGTCCATCTCTATCAACTACGGATGGATTGAAACCATAAGACCGAAAGAGCCGTACGATGCGATCTCGATAATCGGTCTCCTTAGAATGCAATGAGAAAGTAATTTCGCGATCGTGAGAATTACCCTCTGCTAGATAGAGGCCAACCATCCAAAGGAACTCGGGAGTCAACTCATATTTTGATGGACCCTTTCGAGCAGATGTGATGAACCGATCTGGAACATTCACGAAATCCGTGTCAAAAGTCTGCTTTGGAGCCACGGCAACAACATATGAAGTCTCATCAAGGTGATCTGCGCAAGCCCATCCTAGTCGATGCGTGTCTGGAAAGGATATCGCCTTGTCGCATATTCCAGGACGACAATCGGTATGTGTGTCGTGAAGTAGAGTGCGAAATGGGTGGTTTGGCGTAACGATCAATGGATCAGGGAATAGTCCAGAATTGAACTTGACCATTGATCCTTGATACGGGGTCTTTGATTTAGCTAGAACCCGCGCAAACTTACCTGTGTGGGTAAGCACTTCGTCATCCAATCCGATTTGCTCAATAGGAACAAATCCTCGCTTTGCGCGGACGGGCGTACCTGGAGCAAAGCAGACAGGACAACTATGCTCTTGGCGCATTGTGTCAACCTCTTCAGGAGCAGTCGTCTCGAAGGATTGAGGCAGCGGGTTCTCTGCTATCTTAGTCAAACCCTCGTCCTCGACGCTGGCGCGAATTTCGCGAGCTAGTGCTGTCTCATCGGCGGGATCAAACACGCCGCTAATCTCGAAGAATGAGATTCCATAACAATTCTCATATGATTTACGTGAGATGCGTTTGCCATCGGCGGTCTTGTAATCGTGATGGGCTCCCTTCATCAGAATATGGCTGCAATACTCATCTGGATTGGTAGCTCGATGTCCACAATGAGAGCACTTGGATTCACGCACGTCACATCCCATCGAGAATCCGTCAAGGTCACCGCTGCGTACGGCGAAAGCGTATTTGGGAAAGCTCTTTGCGTCAATCTCTAGGAGAAGCTCCACCTCAGTCGGGGGTGCATGCTCTGGATCAAGGCTCGCGCTAGTCCAATAGTCGTCACCGGATGCTGCAATCTTCTCAATCGGAAGAACGTGTAGCTTCGCGTCTACAACAACTCCGCGAGCGCGGTCGGGGTCGCTATTGTTATGATCGATGAAATTTGGCTTCCCGACGAAGGTCTTAAAGCCGTACTCCGAGTCTCCATCCGCCGCCTCGACTGTGAATCCGGTAGAAGATTGCTTAGCATGGCGTTCCATGATCTCTGGAGAGCCCGCAAGCTCCACAGAAGGCCAACCATCCGAATTCTTGTTGACTCGCGAACTGATTGCTCGAAGTCGAACATATAGATAGTTGTCATCGGTGCGGTAGTCTCTGAAGTCAGATAGTCGATCTAGCGATGCCGTATGGCTTCGGGTGGGGCTCCCCTTGACCTCAAGTACCGTCGCCTGATCCAGCGATGCATAGCGCGTAAAGGACATCTCAAGAGTTATGTCGTAGAAGGGCGAGAAATCGTAGCCCTAGTACAAACGTCCACTGCCCTCTTGACAAGACTTACGCTATACGATATGCTACAAGCATGAAACTACTACGAAGCATCTCAACTGCTGTTCTGTCTTGTCTTGTTCTGGCTGCGCCTGCGGCTGCCGCCAGTCCCGAAGTATCCGTGACGCCTCCGGTGTTCGTTGGCTCGACCATCGTATATCACGTCGGTGGTATGACAAGTTCATACGAGATCCAACTCCTTCATAGCTCAAATGCGCGTAATTCAAACGCGAATAAAAACAAAGAAGTGATCCTTGGACACCTTTCGGTAGAACCTGAAACCTTTGAAGTGCAACCGTTGGGTTCTTACCGTCTATGTCTCTACGCCAAATACTACGAACTCAGTGCCGAAACTATATTTGAAGTGGTCGCTCTTCCTATCTGTACCGAAAAAGGGGAAGTCGGGACATTCCCAAACTGTAGCGTACCTACTTGTCAGGAACTAAGTAACTGCGCGCCTACAATTATACCCCCTGTGCTCGTTACGATTGTGACGCCTGCGCCTTTGACGGTCAATGTGATCACCAAGCCAGTGTCGAAGCTAACGAAGGCTCTCAAGCAGTGTAAGAAACTAAAGCCAAAGAGCAAGCGCGTCAAGTGCGAACGCCAAGCTCGTAAGAAGTACGAACCGAAGTCAAAGAAGGGAAAGTAACGATATGGACGCAATAGAGGCCAAGAACTTGGCACTCAAGCTATCAATGATGGCTCTGATTGCAACGGTCCCGGCAAAACGCCGGGGCCGTTGTTACTTGAAAGGGTCTTCGACGCCCAAACCAGACCATCCGTCAATTTCAGAATCGTCATCGGGGTTCTTCGCATAGCCAAGAAGAGTTTTGTCGTTTGGTTTCTTTGGCGGTTGTCTTTTGCCACCGTCAGCCAAAGGCTCTTTGGGCTTTGGTTTATCCTCAACGGGACGATCTACTACCGCCGTATCATTCATGGCTAATCAATTCCACAAGCGCTGCCTCGGAATCATATGTTAGCGTCTTGAGGGTTTGTACGCAAGCCCTCTCGCGCTTCTCCTCAAGACCCCATGACTCAATCAAGCCACACAAACGTCCTCTAAGTCGGTTGGCCTCATCATGAATTGCTTGCTCAACCTCGGCACTACTTGACATTATAACTCCTTACGAAACTTTAGTAGGCTGAGAGGAGAGCCTTGGCGATGCGGTGACCATTCTTATCGGTCTCAACCTTCGCCTGCTTGACCTTGAAGCCAGTGCCGTAAGCAACTTCTTGAAGTTCCTCATCAACATCCGCCGCTGAGAAGTGGTCGGGAACTCGTTCCTCGACCTCAAAAGTAGCGGCAACGCCGATCAGACCCTCCCACGGATGCTTCTCGCCGCGAGCGATGATTGGGTTAGTACTTGAAAAGGCAGGAGCACCGACTGGAGTCTGTCCAGGGGGAACCTCGCCTGGCTTGAGTGACTTCTCATGATGTACCTCTTCCGGTGCGGGCGGTGCGCCTGCTCCTGGAGGTCCATCCGGTCCCGGAGGACCCTCTGGAGGTTCTTCGCCTGGTACGGGGCTTTCTGCGCCTCCTGAGAGGTCAGGGATACCGAGAGCTACGGCGATCTGATTCACAATATCAAGAAGTGCCTTGATCTCGTGACCCTCGCCACCCTTCTCATCCTTCTTCTCATCCCCATGCTCGTCATCCTTTGGAGGACCCTCATCGCCATCTGGCTCTGCGTCGGGTGCACCATCACTACCGTCATCGGGAGCAGTATCTCCAGGACCCTCACTCTTTGGACCAGGTGCATCATCTGTCTGATCCGCAGGTCCGCCAAATGGGTTATCCGCTACATGAATAGCTGCGACCCAGTGGCCGTCTAGCTCTTCAACAGTTATGTCATCGGCTCCCTTAGGGAACTGAGGACTTGTCTTGGCAGCCTCAACAGCCGCCTCGCGAGTCATAGTGTTGACCTTAGGTCCTGTGGCAAAAACAATGCTCATGTCAGTTCTTATCTCCTAGAAGTTGGTGTTTTGTAAGTCTAATGACGACCTAGATCCGATCCAGGGACCTGAACAATTGTCGGGGCTGCTCCTGATGGACGCTCGCTAGTGTGTGACGGAGCCCGCCCTGAACGGATCTCTGACAAGGTATACTGTCGAGGTTGTTCAATGGGGCGTTTACAATCTGGGCATTGCGTTCCGAATCCACCATTGATGCCACAAATAGCGCACTCGAACTGCGGGGTTTTCTCGTCTGACATTACTTTTCTCCTTTAGTTGAACAAGCCTAGAAACATATCGCTGTCCCTTACTCGCTCTGGATTTACTCTATCCTCTTCATACGAGGTCTTGTAATGTGTGCCCTCAAGCGAAAGCAAATCGCTATTGCGCGCAATACCATCCTCGTCTATTAGCTCACGCTGTTCCTTACGAGTAAAGTTCTTTCCTGCAAGTCGTTCAGTATGAGCCATCTTCTCGCCCTGTAAATACTCTTTGACGGCGCGCAGACGATCATCCTTTTCAGCGATATCTCCGAGGTTTCTAGACTGCTGACCTGCTTGCATCATTCCTGCGTGGCGTGGAGATAGATCGTCAGCATTATCATCTTCATTTAGCCAATCTGCGCTCGGATTAGTCCAACCCTCTCCTTGACCAGATCCAAACTTCTCGACCTTTTCCTCAGTCACCCAATCGTGCCCACAACGGAAGCAACTATGTTCTGTAGCCTCCGCTGTGATCATGGATGATGTAAATTCGCGATGACCACAGCGCGGGCAGTCGGGATCGACACTTGAGTGTGCCATCATCTCTGGTTCACTACCAGCATGCTCATCTGTTGTCTGTCCTGACGGCGGCACTTGTGCAAGTCCCGGAGCTTGAGATCCAGGCGGGGGTTCATTATTACGGTCATCCGCCGTTTGATTGACAGGTTCAAACGAAAGTTGTTGCATCTCCATATCCTGCTTGGAAATAGGTGTACTTGATGTGAGCATATTTGGATCTTGCTGACCGGGATCATTAGCGTATGTGCCAAGTAGTGTTACATCAAGACCATCTGGCTTGACTCTCTCAACGCGCACAAGATCCGGTATTGAAAAGGACGGATTGACCATCTGGTATTGTTGACCAGCCTTGAGCGGAGCACCTGTGCTGTCCTTCCAAGTCAATGACGAATCTTCGTCTCCGCCTTGGTTCATCTGACCTTCTTGTTCTGCTGCTGGTACGCCGATTGGGTTAGCCTGATCGTTGGACTGCCCGCCATGCTGACGCTCCTCGTGAAGCGCGGTCTTGGCGATGCTGGTCTGTCCGTAACTCTCATCTGACACGAGGTCGGCGAGTTTCCAGACATTATGGCATGCGTGACACTTAGCGTGGTGATCCTGGTCGCCAACCATTCCTGTGGTACCAGAGTTACACTTTGGGCAACGTGGAGCAATATTGTCGGCTGCATATTTTTCAAGTATGTCGGCATGATGGCAATGGGTATTTAGATCAATATCCGGCAAGAAGGACGACATTGGCTGCATTGGTTGACCACCCGCTTCACCTGGAGCCATTCCTGGAACTGGCATACCACCTGGAGCCGCTGGCTGAGGAGCAGGCGGTTGCGTCTGCTCTTCTGGTGTAACAGTTGGCGGTACGTTTGGATTGCCCTGGATCTCCGCGAGAATCTTTGCATATTCTGGATTACCTGGGTCCATTGGTACATTTGGTACCTCGTCTACGCGACCCTCCTGAATAAGGAACTGCTGAACGGCAGCGATCTGCTCTGGCGTTACCGGACCCTGGTGATTAGCTGAGTCAACAAAAGTCGCAAGGAGGTCGGTATGCGCAAATGTCTGAGGATGTGGAATCTGGCTTGGGCCACCCGGAAGCGGTTGTGCTTGTGCTTGTGCCGCAGCACCGCATTGTGGGCAAGCGCCATCGGGACCTGTGACGCCCCCGCATCTTGCGCAGTGTCCTTGTTGTGCTCCTCCTCCTGGAGGCATTGCAGAAGAGGGTGCCTGCTGTTGTAAACTTGGATTGAGTCCAGTGGGATCGAGCGCTTGCTGTTGCGCGTTGAGGTTACCTTGTTGCATTGGTGGCATTATAGCCTCGTGTACCGTGGCATGTACGTGGTCCGGCTGTTTCTTATTCTGCATAAATCGCTCGGCTGCCTCGGCGTCTGCACTATTGAGATATCCGGGGTTCTCTGCCTCTAGCATTTCGTGTAGTCCCTTCAACATAGGATCATTTGCTCCTCCGCCATCATGATAGTGCTTTTCTATCAGCGGCATGAGCATCTCCATACGCTGGATCGCTGGACTATCTGGTGAAAACTGACCTTGACTTGGCTTGCCCATGTCCTTGCGAACTTCATCCTCACCCGAAGCCCCCGAGTCCTGTAGGTTCGGGTTCATTGGATTTTCTGGACTCTTGTCTTGATCGTTGAACTCCTTTTGATCAACATCCTCTGGGTCGTCATATTTGACGCCAATCTCTGGAACCGAAGATGGTGTTTCGTAATCACTCTCTACGAAGGCTGCAAGAACATGAGTAAACTGCTGAAGCGGTCCAGAGTATCCCGCGCCTCCACCTCCGGCTGCTTCTCCTCCGCCTCCTCCGCCCAAACCTAGAGCTTTCTCACCTATACCCATACCCTCTTGAGCAGCGAGACCTTTTGTGCCCATTCCCATAGCTTTACTCATAAGACCGCCCGCTGTGCTGCTTGCAGCGTCTACTGTATCTGCTGCTGCCGCTCCACCCGCCGCTGCGTCTCCTCCAGCCAATGCAGCCTCTCCTGCTGCGACCTCTGGAATATCGGCACCACCTGTTGGAATAGCCAACGCCAGACCACCTGCTGCCAATCCTCCCATTGCCAAATCGTCCATGAAACTAGCTACGCGCGGTGGCTCGTCTCCTTGACCAAGAAATGCGCCCTCGGTCGGCTGTAAAGTCTGTGGATCGATTCCAGGAGGTGCAGTTGCCTCGCCTCTTTGAATCTTTGCGGCAAGATTATTGATCAGGGACGACTCTCCCCTTGGGTGCCGAATTGACTCAACGGCGGCAGGGAGATGTGATGGATCGTGTACAGCAACGACCAATGGTTTACCAAAATCAGGAGATGAACGAAAACCATATTTGGTTACAAGTTCACCTCCATGTCCTCGAACAGGAGTTCCATTTATATGTGCGTCTAGAAACGAGAGCGCCCCTTTACGATTTGTGTGTGGTCCATGGATTCCAAGCTCGCTAGGTTGCACTACAATAGAGTATGGCGGGCTCTGATCCTGATCAGCTTGCGTAGCCGGGAAGGGATTATCTACACGAGGCAACGGCTCCGTGGTCGGAGGCAGAACATTTTGGTCTGGTCCCTGGTCGAACTGAACATCAGCCTCTCGCGTCCAGAGCGCCTCATACGGGTTCATGTTGTTAGTGCGTGAAGTAGTGGGCATCGTATTACCAAAGGGGAAGAAATTCTCCTCTACATGTTTCAGGCGCGGATCAGCCGCAATAAACGGGGCCGGATCGTGACCGCCAGTAGCGACGACCTTGCCATCTGGGTCAATCTCGATACCTATATTCCAATCGACATGCTTCGGATCGACCCCTAGAGATTCGACATAATCTGGATGAGATACGAATTGGGTAGGGCGAAACTCTCGATCGGAGCTATTCCATGTATGAGGCTCTCCACCAATCACGATACCTCGCCCCTTCATACCGGGTGTCCAGTTGAGATTGGTTCGTGGCTGAGACTCGATTCCTAACGCATCCTCCATCGGTCCAGCCGTCTTGCCTTGATGTACAGGACCCCAATCTCCTGGCATAACAACTGTAGGCGGTCGGTCTAGTCCATAAGCAAGTTCCCTAGTATCAAAAGAACGCTCGTCTAAAGGGTCGTCTCGATGAATTGGCCACTGCTGGTTGCAGTGGGCACAGAAGGCACCTTCGCTATGAGGGTCGATCATAATTTCGCTGTGGCACTGTGGGCAGCGAAGCGATTGCATTGGTTCGGCTACTGGAAAGACATCTTTGCCCGGTTGATCAAGACGCGGATCGGGTCCCTCTCCCGATAGCTCGTTTGCGAACATTCGCTGCAATAGGCTTGGCTGCTCTGGTCCATTGAAAGCGTGCATCTCTGGTCCGCCCTGCTGATGAGGGACTCGGACTGGATCGATGTTCTGGTGCATCGAAGGAGTCTCGCTTCCACAGTGATCGCACTGCGTGTGGCCATCTATGAATTCGAGTAAATCACCGCCGCACTGTGAACAACGTCCTTGTAGTGTATTGATAGGCCAATTGATGGACTCAGCAAGTACGTGTCCATGAGTATATTCGTCTCTACCGTGGTTTCCTGTGTCAAAAGGATCAGTATGCTCAACGCCCATAATTCCCTCTGTAAGGGGAGCACCAGGAATCTGTGGACGTAGCTCAGCAGGAACCCCGCTTTGTTCTGAAGCGATTCCGGTTGGGTCGATGAAGGTCCCACAAAATGGGCAGTTGACCTCACTAGTATGCGCATGGCAAGTAGGGCACTCTAGCTCATCGCCGATAAACCCTGTCAAGATTGCTCGACCACTTGGAGGAGCTAGGATACCAGTCCCATCAGGGTTTCCGCCAGCGTCCTTGCCACTTGGCATATCGACCATATTCCTTAGCGTTCCCTCACTCTGGACGGGGTTGGGTTGCATACGGAACATACGCTTGCCGCCACATTCTGGACACGCCGTTCCTTGTACATCTCCTCTTGGAGTGATTTGGACGTGCCCTCCTTGAAATTGCGAATCACAGTCCGCACATTGAAAATAATCCGGCATCGCTTATTAGGATGCCGCTTCGAGTTAGTTGCTAGCCATGCAGAGCAGGCCAGAGGTCTGGCGCAACCCATCCTGCCTGAGGAGTTTTCGCTGCTAGAGCATTTGCTTCTTTTTGGCCCTGAACGATCTTCCATCCAAATAAAACTTCGGCACTAGGACCTCCGGCGTTTTCTGCTTTCACTTTGACTGCCGCTTCTGTTTGTGTAGGAGTCTGCGGTACGCCCGATATGATGCCCGTTTCTGTGTTGATTGAAAGTCCCGCTGGCAGTCCAGTCGCGGCGTACACCGTAGGAGCTCCAGAAGCTACGATAGGTAACGATACAGATACTCCCACTCCGGTATTTTGATTGGCAGGTTTAGTTACGACTGGCGTATCAATCTCAATAGTCCATCCGAATGGAACTATTGCGCTGTTAGTGCCGTCTGCGGTTCTAACTTTGAGTTCGACCGTAACTTCTGCTTTTACCGTGTCCGGAGTACCTGTGATTTCCCCGATTTTCGCGCCGGATTTGACGATAGATAGACCTTTAGGAAGATTTGTAGGGGCACTAAATTCGGTTACTGCGCCTCCCGTTGTAACCACAGTAACAGGAACAATGGCGATACCCACATGACTGATCTGATCAAGGGGTTTTGCGATTACTGGGACCTCTTCTTTGATTTTCCATTCAAAGGTAGCTTCTGCCGATTCCCCGGTAACATTTTTTGCCTTCAGACCGACCGTTACCGTTTCTTTAGTAGTCGGTGTTCCAGTGATTTCGTAGTCTTTACCAACTCCGACTCCAGCACCACTCAAACCAGCAGGAAGCGGTTTGATCAATTTCCATTCGGTAATCGGTTTTTCAGACGCCGTAACTACCAGTGGCGCGATCGGGTCAAGGATATTACTAGTCTGTCCACCGGGGTTTACGATCGTTGGAACAGCCATTAGAGTCTACCCTTTTCTTGAGCGCGAGCCTGGAGCGCGAATGTTCCCTGGGCGGTTTCTCCGTTGGTATAAACCAAGCGGAAGTACGGGGCATAGGTGTATACTTGGAAAGCCTGGCCTACTTTTTCTACGACCGTGATGGCCGCAGAACTTGGCACCCACGTAATGCCTTCTGCCGCCTTGGTATCATTTTCGTGGTCAGCAGGATACCCAAAGGTTTGTTGAATTTCAAGCGTGCCGCCCTTATCCGCAGAGACAACGCCTGCAATGTATTCGGCAAAATCTGTCTGCACGGGCTGCGACGTGAAGATGTACGGTTTGAAAACAGGGGTTGCTATTTCAAGTTCTTCTGCTGCCTCTGCTTTTTCTGCGGGCTGACTAAGGACCGCTTCTGTTTTACCCACATTCACGCCGACAATCGTTGTTCCAGCAGGAATAATTCCAGGTATCGTTGTGATGACCGCGCCTGGAGTAAGAAGCGTTATCGATGCTGCGCCTTTGATTGCAGTGATTGTTGCGCTGCCTTTGACCGTTTTAGCTTCAAATTTGACTGCTTTTTCAGATTCTTTGCTGATTGCTTTACTCGTCAAAGGTATATTGGTTGCCACGAAATGCGCCATGTATCAATTACTCTACGTTCTGATAGAATACAAAGCTATGAGTTATCCACCAACGCCGATTGAGGAGCGCTTCTGGAAGAAGGTCAATAAGAATGGTCCTATTCCAGAATGCGATCCAGAGCTAGGTCCGTGTTGGGTTTGGACTGCTGCTCTCAATAACGGTTATGGCAGGATACGTAGGGGTAAGTATGACGATGGGTATATTTATGCTTTTCGGTTTGCCTATGAATATTTTGTAGGGCCGATACCAGATGGTTTACAACCCGATCACCTTTGTCGTAATCGAGCTTGTGTCAAGGCTATTGCTGATAGTTATGGACCTTCACATCTAGAAATTGTAACACCTAAAATCAACGTCGAACGCGGCCTAAGCGGAAAGCTTCATATACCGAAGACCCATTGCCCTCGTAAACATCCATATGATACCGATAACACTTATGTAGATGCTAAGGGAAGTCGATCTTGTCGAATTTGTCGAGATGAAGCTACTCAACGATATTACGCTAAGCGAGCTAATTATGAGCGAGAAGCGGGTGGTTTGTAAGCTCATGCTATACTGAGCGTATGGACCGAACCGGCTACATACCTCGCTTCCATCCTTTGATCTGCGAGCGCAATGGAGTCGTGTCCTGGTACATTGCTGACGGACATGCTGATACGGAACATAGCCTGGCGGTCCCTTATCTAGAGGTACCATGCGCGGATAAGGCAGAGGCAAAAGAACTTGCTATACTCCTCAACGAGGAATACGAACAGGAGTAGATTTGTCTCGTACGGCTTTCATAGCAGTGGATGTACAAAATGATTACCAGCCCGGTGGCGCTCTTGGTTCTCCTGACAGCGATCGAATCATTGAGCCGCTGATTGAGTACGCTACGCTTGCGGCCGATGTCGTGATCGCTTCACGCAATCTACACCCGGATGATTACGACTTCGGTACTTCGCCTCCTAGCTGTATCAAGGGAACTCCGGGCGCTAGAATTGTGACAGATCTTGCGGTCATCGTAGCTAAACCAGAGAACTACGTCATCAGCAAGGGAATGGATAGGGGTCAAGGGGGCTACTCCGCATTCGAAGGTGGTACGCTACGCCCTCTGGAAAGCCTTGAGGACATCCTGCGGAATGAGAAGATCACGCATGTCGCTGTTGGGGGATACTGGCTAGATTTGTGTGTAGCGCAGACAGCTTTCGATGCAGCCGCACTTGGATACGCAACGGCAATCGAGATGACCTGTACTCTGCCCTTCCCAGAGTTCAATCACGATTCTTCGCCTCAACGCAAAGCAACCTTTGAGCGCCTCGAACGAGCGGGAGTACCCGTTGTCTAATTCACCTACACCTTACGCCGTCTCTTTAGTGCTTCATCAGGACGATAAACCTGGTTGGCGGATTCATCTGACTCCTGGCGGAGCCGATGGGGGACATCCTGTTTCAATCAAAGAGGCCGAGGAGCTTGCTCGTTCGGCAACAGACATCTTTGATACCACGACTCAAGACGATACCGCAATGACCCCTTATATGGTCGTGCGTAATGGAACGACCGTGCTGCGCACCACTCTAGAGAACGAGTTAGCAGATGCCGAGGCCAAGGCTGCATCTATCGCCACCCTACGGCGTTCGCTCGCCGAAATGGAATAGCATGGATCTTTTCAATCCAACAGACACGCCTAAGGACATCGCCATCTCGCGTGCGATTGATCAAGCTGTTGATATGCTTATCTCTGGCAATATCAAAGAGGCAAATCGCTTCTTCGATATGGCAGAAGTATTTACAAAATCACCCCCGGAGTACTTTACCCAAACCCCTAAGGAGACATATGCTGTTTGATTGCACCACCCAAGCCTTTGAGATTCAAATTATCCCCGTGCCTGACGAGGAGCAACCTCATGTGATTTTACAGATGCTACTTGGCCTTACTATACCCGGACCAGACGGGCAGAAAGGGATTCTTCCTGCGGGGGCATTGAAAGTACCAATCGGTCGTGAGATGGCGATCAACAAGGCCAAAGAACTACTGGATGCTGCGGAAGCTCTTCCAAAGCCTAAGCCCGAGAGCGATCTGATCATCGCAGGCAACATGGATCAGGCAAGACAGGTTGCCGACATTGACAACGCAGTGCGTAGCGGAACCATCCCCGAGTAATCGTGGTCTTATCAGATCGTGATATCCGTAGACGCATCGGGGTCAAGAATGATCCTGCCTATGGCATTGGGATTGACCCTTTCGACGATGATCAGGTTCAACCATCAAGCATCGATCTAACCCTGGCAAACGAATGGCGAGTGTACCCGGCATTAGAAGCACAACCGATCGACATTGATTGTGCCAAGGAGGTAGAAACGATCAAGCTCGTTTCGGATCAATATGTACTAGAGCCACACGCACTGGCTCTATTCTCAACGGCGGAGTACGTCGAAATCCCAACCACCCTCTGTGCGCGCGTAGAGGGAAAGTCCTCAATTGGCCGTCTTGGATTGCTAATCCACTGCACGGCGGGGTTCATTGATCCTGGCTTCAAAGGAAAGATCACTTTGGAGATGGTCAACCTCAACAATAGGCCCATCATCCTGCGAGCGGGCAAACCGATCTGTCAGCTATCCTTCTTTGGATTGACCGCTCCGCCCGAGAAGCCTTATGGACATCCGGATCTAGGTAGCCATTATCAAGACCAACGCGAAGTTGTCGGGTCGAGGTACGACGGCTAATGGGGCCTGACGTGACAATCACGATTAAGGCCATAATGCCTGAACGATGGGCCTCTCAGTTTCTCGGGATGCTTGCGGAAATGCAACGACTCGGATCGGTGGGCTCATCGCGTAGTATGATCTTCTTTTCTGACGGCGATGGCGATTTCCATCCGAAGTTCCAGCTTCTTGATGCCGACCTTCCGGTGGACTTCGTACTTGCTGACGGAGATGACGCTCAAGAGGTTGACTTCCGTCTAGGAGACGGCGATCTCTTTTTTGATGCGGGCTAGCGCTATGACGGCTAATCTGTGATATACTTCATCTTATGAACGGTCAAGAGCGCGAGGCGCTGGGGGAAGCGCAGCATGATGAGGATCTCTCCAAGCACGGCCGCGAGCACGCCATCGACATTGGTCATGGCGTGTTGGTCGATTTCGACGCGGACAACGGTGGCTTGCTGTGGCATCACGAGGGATGTCGTGGCTGGTCGTTCCTTCGCTTCATGCCTGACTCCCGCTCAACGGGCCATGTGCTCCTTCGAGGTGGCGTAGACGATCAGTGGCAGACGACGATCGAAGGCTCCTTGGTCTGCCCCCGTGGGTGCGGTAAGCATGGCTTTATCGAGTCAGGCCAATGGGTGCCGGCATGAACGGTCAAGAGCGCGAGGCGCTGCCGGGTCCATATCTTTGCGATGAGAACGGTCAGACGACCAGTTGGCTCTCGGCGGCGTACTCACCCGAGGAGATTCGCGATGAGTGGGACTATCTGTTTGAGAACGGCGCGGAGTTGCATGAGATCTGGTTTTCGGTTCGCTGGGCAACGGCCGAGGAGCTTGCTGACGAAGAGTGGCTCTACTACCAGTTCGGCGACGTGGAGATGAACAGCGTAGACACCACCACTGTCTATGCGCACGCCAAGGCCGACTCACTGGGCGCTCATCGCTACTGGACAACCGAGCTATGAGCGGTCGAGAGCGCGAGGCGCGGAAGTTCGCGTGTAGCGCGCCAACGCCCGAGCAGGAAACCCAGCGTGAGATTGGCTGGGAAGCCTCTCGTGACTACTTCGTGGCTGCCCGTAACGAGCCTCCGAGCGCGTGGGCGTTCTTCGTCTGCGCACACGACCACGAGTTCGCGGTTGCCCCCGATTCGGATTTAGGTCGGGTCAAGTGTGCGATCTGCGGGACGGTAACCATTCAGCGTCGTCTCGCTGCCCGTGAGGACACCGAGCACCCACCTGGATGCCAGTGCGCTGAGCACGCCGACAAAGCGTTCCAACGCGCGATGCTGACAGCGAGGGTCATGTATGCCAGCGACGAAATGGTGGGCGGTCGTACCCGCACCGAGCGACCAGACGAGCAACGCTGCCTTCGCGCGCTCCGAGACGTGGGTCGTTCAATCCACCTCTGTGAGCCGATCGAGAGGACGATGCGGATTATCGACGATGCGCTGCGGGACACCGAGCGACCGGACGAAGATGATGGTTGGGATCTCGATAAGCCCCAACGCACAAAGGGGCAAGCACTGGGGGAGCGTGTAGGCCACGTTCCCTCCGACCAGGTGGAGGACTGCGAGCGACCGTTATCTCGTTCCGTATCGGAGTGCTGTAAGGCATGGATCGATGTGAAGCAGGGCTATTACTGCCCGATCTGCGGAAAAGAATGTTCCGTCATATCGAAAGCGCTATAGAACCACTTTAGGAGGACATGATGGCTAATCAAATAATGCACGAGTGGAACCTGTCGCGCAAAGGGCGCACAGGTTGCCTCACGAAGAACAAGCGCAAGAAACGCGGGATGAAGTCGCGCCTGGGCGGAAAGGGCATTATTCCGGCGGGGTCCCCTGTGCTCCAAAAGCCGAAGTCGGAGCGCGAGCCAATACGTCTTCTGCTATACTGAAGGGCATGGAAACCACAATTGAACCAAACCCAATAATGATCGTCGATGACAACCCAACTGACGAGCAGCTAGACCTGGCCTTCAAAAAGGCATGCAAGGAGTTCGGCGATTGCGTAGCAGATTACGAAAGCGACGAGTTCACGGGCGAGTTCCACGATCAACTCAACAACATTCTCAACGAAGAGGCAGTACAAGGATTGATCGACAAGGGACTCATAACAACCGTCGTTCGAGATGACGGAGCAATTGGCTACATTTCTACTCCGGCAGGACACCAGGTCGCCGAGGCAAGTTTGGCGTAGCGCATGATAACGATCAGGGTGTGCAAACAATGCAAGCAGATTCAGCACCTTGAAAACTACGGACGACACGGAGCACTTTTTATTCACTCAAAAACCGGATTGATGACGTGCCCTATTAGATCAATAACAAAAATCTCTACCGCTCAGGAGCATAATGGCAACCAAGACCCGAACATTGTTTTGCGAGATCGGACAGCACGAGTGGATTCGCGAGACAACAAGGGGCAAGCTCCCAAAAAGCTGCCCTGAACATCGTCTGGTACTAACACCTAGCCGTCTTACAAAGATGCAAGAGGGTAAGCAGCGTAAGCTTCATACCGATCGCGAAAAGAAGATCCAAGAACGTATTGAAGGCAAGCGCTGCCAATGTGGGATCAAGCCTACAATGGATGATACTGAACTCAAAGCGCTCTATCCCGGTTGTCAGGACCCATGGAATATCTGTCCTATACTTGACAGCGTGATGCGATCGGTGTACGCTTATGTCTGAGCTAATGCCGATAGGGAATAATCGAATGCAACGAGTTGTAGTCAGTAGCGAAACGGGACGCCTCTATACCTACGAAACTGATCTTGATGTTTCGGAGGGCGATGTGGTGCTTCTACCACCGGGCACTTCAGACAATCCTTGGGAGGGCACCGTGACATCGTTCAAGTCCAAATACAAGGGACCCTGCAAGCAGATCATTGAAGTGATAGAAGACTAGCTATGCCCTCCATCCCCGACGATATAAAACGGCTTTTAGATCCAGGTCAAGATGCCACCCCTGATCCAGGACCAATTTCCTACATGTGGGTCTATGATCCAGTGGAGAATATCGTCCACATCGCTCACAACGAGGATCGGCATCCGGCGTACCGCATCACGCATAAGGACCATCATCCTGAGATCACACACGAGAGTTCTTTGCGCGGCTTCGCTTTCAAGATCAAGGGTGGATGGCGCATCGTGGATCGCGCGAGCAAAGAGATTGACGATCCATATGTGGCGAAAAAAGTAGTCGAAAAATTAGAAGGTAAGCCAGATAGACAACCTGAAGGCCACCCTCTCTATCATGGAACATTATGAAGGGCGCAGAGAACCGTTACATGCCACATACAAACACCTCTGATACAGGTATGCCACATGATTCTCTCATAAATCACATTGATCAACTTGAGCGCGAACGTAATGCACTCGCTCGGCAGCTAACAAGTACTTTAGAGGAGCGACGCATTCTCGCAGAACGACTCCAGATAGCTAATTCTGCCGCTTCGACTTAGACAAATCCTCGATACGATCGAGCAAGACCCCAATCCCAGATGGTGTAGTAGGATCTAGAGCATCCTTGATGTCGGCAAGTCCACCGTCAGTCGCGGGGTCAAGTTTATCGAGCAATTTGTCTAACTTCTCGGCATGATCAATATGTGCTGCTTTCAAGGCACGGTGGCTCTCCATGACGGCTAGATGGCGAGAACGGATGTA